>Ga0126342_10014119_pt1 | contig 14116 bp, 12 predicted proteins | sample Cyp1metagenome_FD_92528 | JGI IMG/M metagenome (GOLD analysis project Ga0126342, IMG submission 92528) | Coral microbial communities from Lord Howe Island, Old Settlement Bay, Australia - Cyphastrea 1 metagenome | ecosystem: Host-associated > Invertebrates > Cnidaria > Coral ...
CAACATGGTGTGTAAGATCAAAAACATGATGTGAAATTGGGAATGTTGAAAATGTGTGTCACTACACGTACGGTTTTGCACCCGTTAGCATAAACATGAATATATGTATATATAATAAAATCTATGGATATCTATATATATATGTATATATATATATATGAACATACATATGTGGATATGTATAAAATATGATTATGTATATATATATATATATATGTATATGTAATTAATTATATGTATATATGCTTTTATTATTAGCCTCCCTAACTACTTTATAGCCACGCCCCCTCCCCATACATTTTTGATAATGTATGGAACCTAGGGGAGACAGTCTCTATTATTTTTAGGGGCTTGAATGTTATCAACCTAGGGGGACAGTGTCCCTAAAGTTAATGCCAAAATGTATGACATATAGCGGGGACCACGTCAGAAGGACAACATACTGTCTTCAAAATTAATTCTGAATATCGAAAGATATCTGAAAATATATGTGGGTTACCATAAATCTTGTGGAATGAGCAGATGAACACATAAACTGTGTAGTAGGTCATGTGGTCGAGGTCTGCCCCGTAGTACTTTCACCCATCATTGGTTCTCAACTTCTGGTAGGGTGCGGTAGTTGATTTCAAAGAGGGGAGACTAACAACAATAAATACATGGTGGATCTTGGATACCTGTCGAAAAACTAATGTTTAGCTGGTTAGTACATGTTACCATTGATAGCAAAAGATTGAAGTACTAGTTCGTATCTAACCAAGGTTGACCCAGTAAATATATAAGACCGGGGGTCGATACACCGGCACACCCTGGGGAAACACCTAGAGTCCTAGAGTACCCCCAAGAAAAGCAAAAGGGAGTTTTGTCAGATAGTGGCAGTTCCCAGGGTTACATAGCCCCTAAAATGTAAAGGCAATAGGGGGGACAATGGAGGGGACTATGAAGGTATACCCCCCCGGCGACCCAATTGCCTTCATTTTGTATTTTCATGAATTTCCCCGGGAACGTGTTTCCGAGACAGCGCAACCTATCGGCGACTCTTGAGGCGCTTTCCTGGTTGAACCTTGTGCAAGTTCGGCCTCATCCGCCATCAGTTTCCACACGGCCATTCCTTGCTCCCTTCCTCTTTGCATTGCCGCTTCACGATCCTGAAAATAGCTGAAATCTATAATGGTAAATACGGCGATACGGATAACATGGGAAAATCATAAATCAAATATATCATATATCAGTGATCATAATTATCATAATTATCATATATCAATATATCATATAACATATCAAATAACCATTATAAATACTGATATTTATATATCTGGATGAATTATATCAACCAGCCAATGATCAATATGATCAAATGGGGATCAAATGGGGATCAAATGGGGATCAATATCATTTCAGTGAGGTCAATATAATTCATCCAGATGTCGTTGTACCCTGAGACACCCAACCTCACTTTAGCATCCCACCAGTGCTGCGCCCAGATTCCCTAGGCGTCTCTGAGTGTTCGTCAACTTCTCCGCCACCACCTGAAAGGGGAAAACACATGGAACATGTCTGAAAACAACAGGAACAAAACAGCAAAATCCCAACGGATTTCAACATCCGTTGCCCTATGATTCAATAGTACAGTATAGTATCAAAAAAACACATAGAACCATTTCTTGAAAACGGTATACAACCCATTTCCGAATAAAACATCCATAGATCACCATTGATCAGCATCATTTTCCCATTGATTTAACGGCAAGGTCGTGGGAAGAAGCCACTACACCCAGTTTTCTCACCTGGTGAAGTTGAGGAGCAGCTTGGATTTAGTGAGCTGTTATTCCAAGACCTTCTTTTCAACCAAAAATAACATCCGGTTTGCCTGAATCATGGAACCCTGGGCGGGGTGTAAGGGAGATAAGTAGCTTGTCATATAAGAGCCTATGACTGAACATAGCTATTGAAACTGGCCCATAGACATAGATGATATAGATGATAAACACAATGATTTACATATGAAAATCCAACAAGCGATCTATGATACCAGAGAATAATTGTCCATCCTACTTTAGAAAGTAGGTTTCAAACCTGAATACACATGGAGCAAGTAGGTTGATCGCTCACTAAGACAATTGGGATGAAACAAAACACCTTATGACCATTTATGACCCCCTCGCCACTTCTTTGGATGAACCACCAACCAGCTGTACGAAAATATCTATGAAACTCATGAAACACGTACAAGATGAAGATTGTGAACCAACACATTAAATTAAACTTTAAGAACCAAGTATAACTTATAACCACCCGTTCTTTCCGCAAAACAAAAAACAACGCTTCACCCAAACGTTGCCCTCACCTGGAAACCAGGCCTTGTCGACGCCTTCTTCCCATTGGATGCCCCAAAGAAAGACCGAACACCAGTCCTTGAGCCATCTCCAAGGCCTCCAGCGCAAAAAAAATGGAGATTTTTACATCAGATGATCAGCAAAAATTAGGGATATAAGTGGGATATAATATATGTGGGATATGAGCAATCAAACTCAAGATTTTTTCTTAAAACAATGGAACAGAATTGAGATATAACCAGTCAAACTCAAGCGGTGGTGAAGAGGATTCAATCAACTATTGAATGGCGATTTCATGGGGATATAATTGCAATATTTACCCTCGGGTAAACCAACATAATTATATGGACAATCACCATGCTATTAGTGGTCAAATCAACTAATTATTTCTATCACCCATTTTCAGTAGCTATTTTGACATAACCAGGCCGGGTAGCAACACTATGACTATGGCTTGGAAATGGATTTTTCGTGATATCATCAAATGCCTGGGACGTTCATGGATCAAAACCGTGCGACTTGGCAACCCGGCTAGCCGGACCTATGGTACGGACCTGGTCGGTACTGAGAAAATCCATCGAATGAAATGGAGTTTCCATTGCCACGTGGACGATGACCGGATGCTGTGACTATCATAATCCATAAGGTGATCTTAACATATCTTAGTCAACAAATGTCGGCATTTACCAAACAGATATATTTTCGGGTTTCCTAAAATAGGGCTACCCGGATTCATCCATCTATTCATAGGCTTTTCCAGCAATCAACCAGCGAAAAAGGAGTACCCCCATGACTACGGCCGGAAATGGGTTGATCCTCTCGTCCATCCTTTTTCAAGGAGCAACTGGGAATACCTCACCCATGGTAAAACAAAGACATGATTTTCCTGTTGAGTGGATTTTGAGTGGACTGAGAAATGATATGAAATGATGAATTAAGAACCTTCACAAGACTATGGATGTCCCTTTCTAGCCATGTTTGATGGTGTTTTCCATTTTGGACACAGCCGTGCATCTTGTCCGCTCTTGGGGCAGGTTTACCCTGGCAGTCGCGGGCTGAAATGTGCCATTAACAATCATCTTCATCGTTGCCTCTCAGAATGAAGTTTGTTTTCAACCCCCATCTTGCTGTTCCATGTCTACAACGTTTATCCGGGATAAATATTACAGTACCCACTTTGTTTCCAAGATTTATCAAACTAATTTTCACTTCTTTCCAAGTTTCCAAAATGTCCATTGTTTTTTACCAATGAATATTTTACAGTAAAATTTTACAGTATCCCAATTTTACAGTATGAAAATTTTACAGTATCCCAATATTTTTCCAGTAATTTACTTCAGCATGAAAAACGTTGTATCCCAATTTGTTTCCAATATTTCTCCCGTTTCAGCACCGTTCCAGCACCTGGTGACGCCGTGGCTTCTCCAAACGCCCAGCAAGAGATGCACCAAGAGTGAACAGCTGCTCCTTGGCGCAACAGGGATCTATAATCACAAAGATCCATTTGAAGATCCCATTGATATATATATATATATAAATATATTAATATATATATATAAATATATATATATATATATATATCAATATATATATATATCAATATATATATATAATTATATATATATATATCCCATTTATAAATCTAAATTTAGCTATATATATATATATATCAATGGGATCTATCTATATATATATATATATACATACATAAACCCTCTGGTTATTACTGGTTATGGGCCACTTTGCAAAATCAACCATCTACAAACTTCTACCCGCTTACTACTCAGCACAGCTAACTTGAGTTGGACGCTCGGGTGCTTTGTAGGTGGCAAGAAAGTATGTATGTCATATGTATGTATATATATATATTACATATGTCACGCATATAATGTGTATATATGTTTATGTGATGTAGTGCGCCCCTATCCCGTGAACGGGAGATTTCGAAAATCAACACCTATCTTTTAAAACATGTCGCTCAAAATATCGAAAGTCAGTAGAGTAACCCAACATATTTTCTGTTTGATATCGTTGAACTGAAACATGGCCGGAGGATCATCCTGATCATCCCATTTAGGGGAAATCCCATTCAGGAATGACCAATCCCATGTGTTTTTCACAGTAATAAAAACAGTCAAACTATTGGATTGGTTAACTAACAGTAATAACATGGGATTGGACAACTATTTACTGATTGGAGTTGGTTAGTCAACTATTTACTGATAGGAGTTGGTTAGTTCTAAAGTATCTCCAGTCATATCCCGCTAAAGCCCCGCAAAAATCAATATGTCTAATGCTATACTGCAATTATCCAACTTTTGACCATGGCACACACACAATGATGCACCCATAGCCAGCAACCCAGTACCCCACAACCAAAGCCTATTTATGTCCTATCATAAAATATCATACAGGAATGCCAATCATACCCCATGAAATTCGCATTAAATCACCATATTTATCCATATATCACCATGTGTCCTATCAAATCATAGTTGTTTCATGCGTTTTTCACCATGAAATCACCACTGGATTCCAAACCATCACCGTCCAAACAACACCGCCAAGGCGCACCGCCAGCAGAGCAACCTCACCGAAATCCATGGCCGGGCTCTGGCGGAGGGTTGAATCCCAACCAGTTGACGTCAGTTGACGTCAAAAGGAGTTTCTTCCGTGGATTTTCTGCCAGTAGATATATCAAATATGGCTATAATATATCTATATATATATATCAAATAATCATAGATGCAAATGTTGTTGATCTGTGGATTTTCTGCCAGTCAGAGCCACTTTTGTTGGAGACTAGACATGGTTGTTTTTTTGACCTCAGACAAATTGATCATATCCGGTTGGCGGTTAACCTACCCCTCTGAAAAATATGAAAGTCAGTTGGTAATATGAAATTCCAAACTGAATGGAAAGTCATAAAACTCCATGGTTCCAAACCACCAACCAGATGATTATTTACCATTATATAATCATTATAATTACCGTATTACCATTATTACCATTTTAACCACTATTACCATTATTACCATTATTACCATATTACCATGATTATTTACATATTAAACCAGTTCATGATGGTTATTACCATGGTGATTACCCTCTGGTAAACGTTTACAAAAATATGGAGAAAATCACTATTTTCAACGGCTAATTCCACAATGTCAATGGGGCATTTTAGCATCACGGAAGTGCCTCAAACGGCTCAAACGGCTCACACATCTTCGCAGAACTCTTCGGAACTTCGACCGTTGAGCCGTTGAGCAAATGGCTTCAGCGACGCGGATGGAGACATATATCTAGGTAAATTATAACAATTCACTAACCTGAAATGTTGGGCCATTTGGGGATGATTTCGCTTATCAACCATGATTCCAGGGCTCGGGAGGACAGTGAGGTCGTTATAATCTCCCCAGATATCATCCATAAACCATAGAATAACCATAAATCACCATTAATCACATTATTAATCACCATTATTCCCCATAAATCACCATGGCTAAACAGTAAGAGTTGACCACTAAGATTCGACCCATTGGGATGAAGAGCATCACACTCTTCAAGAGCGCCTTCGTGCTGATGGGATAACATGTATTTCATCCATGGCTTGAGATGGGAACATCAGAACATCATCATTTTTGCTACCCTCTGGTAAACGTTTACATAACTATAGAAAATCACCATTTTCAATGGGAAAATCCACTATAAATGGTCCTTTTCAATAGCTTTTTGTATGTTTACCAGGCCGGGTACCAGAAAATCAACTTCTGGAAACGCAGGCCAGGTGAGATTACCTCAGAGTTGCCATACGTCCAACTGTTTCAGATCAGGAAAGTGGCGGACACTATCGGTGGTTCCTATGCCAAAACCACCTTTGATCATATGGAGGTTTCCATAAATGGTGGTACCCCCAAATGGATGGTTTTTGTTTGGGAAAATCCCGAACAAAATGACGAATCGGGGTAGCCCTATTTCGGAAACCCCCATATGATCAAGTGGCCTATCGGCATGGTTTTGTTAGGTATTCCCTTTACTGTTCGATGACACATCTTGACTAACATCATCGTTTGGGTCAAAGCCAGGTTTTTTGACCGCACACGGTCATTCTTCGGGTTTTAAAATATACAGATTCCAATTCTCAAGGACCCAATTTTGCCCCATATTCATGGAACAATACTGATTGTCATTGATAAAACATAAAGGTTACAATCTCCAACCATATGTTTGGTTTTGAATCACCATATTTCTAGTGGGATAAGCCACGCCTTAGGAGGGTTCCTAAAAAAAGAGGACCTTCAAATCATCCAGCATTGATCGTTGGCTAATCTTAGATGCCCTGCATTTTCTGTTGTTGTAGCTGGTCAGTGAAGTATATGTAATGTACATAATTAAAAACATAACACACATATATATATATATATATATTAGTATGTAGTATCATGTGTATATATGTATATATATATGTACCCAAAACTATGGCATCAAACAAAAACATAAAAACATGCAACATATGATTAAAATACTCATCCAAGGTTGACACAGAATATCTCAAACAGATCTACTATTCATTTGTTGAATCCCTACTATTGTTGATTCATTAGTGTGATATCAACCAGCCACATTGCACTACACAGCCAACAATTCTGAGTGGATGTTCATCCACCTCATTGGATATTAAAGAACTTTATATATACAGAATATCAAATATCAATGCATCCCTTCTCTAGGATGTGGTGGCCCCCAGTTGTAAGTTGCTGTGTAACACCATAACTGGTTGGTGGTATACCTGCCCCTCTGAAAAATATGACTTCGCCAGTTGGGATCTGATGAAATTCCCAACTGAATGGAAAGTCATAAAATTCCATGGTTCCAAACCACCAACCAGAAAGTGTATATCATGATTAAATGGTTAATAATGATCAATAATGATGATTCATGATAGTTCATTATAGTTTATTTTACATATCTATACAATTCTAAACACCTACCATAAGTCCACAAAAAAGTCCTAGAGTTATCCCGGCACGCCGTCAAGTCCACCCATTGCCCTCGGCCGTTCCGCAGTCATCCTCTTCCACGAAGAAGTTGCTGTGCGCCGTTTGGATGGCCTAGCTGCTGGAAAATCTGGCCTTTTCTGAAGTGAAGTGGGGAAAATCTGCAGCCGTTGTGTATACTAAAATATATATATATATATGTATATATACATATACTGTATATATATATACTATATACATATATAATACTATATATATATACACTATATATAATACTATATATATACTATATATATATACACTCGCAATTACTAGTATAGAGGATAGGGATATAATAGGGATATCATATGGATCCCATAAGGTTAGAAATGGATGCTAAAAGCGTCATGGGGATTTCACGTACGCCAAACATCCCCCAGTCCTGGGCTCGGTCTTGGTATCATCTCCCAGCCGTTGCTTTGGAATACTCCCATTGTTGATCTTGAGTTTCCATGGTTAATGATGTTAATGTGGGTAAAACAATGCCATAAACATCCATAAACCAGTCATCAGAGTCATCACCATGAATAGCTGGTGTATGGTGGTATAAAACAATCTCAAATGGCTGGTTCTATGGCACTGTTTTACCCACAGTATACCAGTGTTCTAAAAACAATAATCACTACTAACAATTTATTAACATCTATTAACCATTAATAAGCCACTATAATAGATGGGCCACGACTTGGGAATTATGTGTTCCCTATCATTGGCCGACGATCCTGGGGGCGGCAAGTCCCCGTAGAGTCACCATCAAATCGCCATCGCTGACCACTGGGAAGTGGGTCATCCCATTAACCTAATTCTAAATGACGAGCTCCTCGGTGTTTTTCTGGAAACCCCACCTGGGTCCGTCTGAACAAAGATGCTGCGAAGAGGATCGCAACTCTTCGCCATCTGGAAGGTGTTCTTGAGACTGCAGGCCCCTGCTCATAGCTCAAAAAGGATCAGTTTCATCATAGTTCTCGGAACGACCCCAAGATTCAAACATGGTGTTCGTTCCACATGGGCAACCGGCCTCTGGCGGTATCTATCCCATGCAACCGGGCGGTTTCTCCAATACCTCGATACATAGGTTTCTCCAAGTCGTTTATGGCATGTCCGCCTTCGGCAAGTAGACTCGATTCTTCACGGTGATATGGCCTGTGGCCTGTCTGTCTATATATATATATTTAATACATACATTTTACAGTCAATTCGTGTCCCTGATGTTTTGGGACATTGAACCTGAACATCCCAATATATCCCCGTTGGCATTTGCGGAACCAAAAGCTTGCGATGGATGCAGCAGCCATTGAGAATACAGGAACTCCCAAATTTTACGAGCGAATCATTTGCAAGAATGGGGATGTGCAGCTACATATCCTTAGCTTTGGACTCTTTGGACTAGGCGTATTTGATGTATTTGGATTCGCCATGTTGAGTGTGAAATTCGAAACTTAAAAGTTATCTAAACCATCTTAAGCCATGTGAATTCCCAATCAATCAAGTTTCTCCAGGTATATACCCCTTTTACATCAAACCAACCATATTATTTGTGAAATATATATTATATCTCCAATATATCTCCACATTAACTGCTACATAACCATCATATATTCCAAACATAGTTGGTCATAATGTCAACCTGGTATTTTTTACCTTGACCAATAATAGTCGGGGGGTACCGCCAAAGATAGTGATAAATTACGGTCAAAATTGGCACAACTGTATTGATAAACTGGGGAGTTATTACTCGTGGGTAAAGAATACAACACTTCATTTGACATTAAAAAATGCCATTATTATATATAAAACCAATGTAATCATGTCAATGGATACAAAAAATCATATATCATATAACAAACATTGAACCACCAATTGAAAAAGGTTGTTGGTTATCAGCCGTTACCTTCCCGACTATATTGTTATATCACCGCTAAATCCCACTATTGCCGCTATGTTTTTTCATTGTTATCCGTTATGTCCCAGTAGTTTCACCATTGTTCCCCATTTGAACTATCCAGTTAATAGTGATTTAATATGTTATTATTACTATTGAATTATCCAATTAATAGCATTGAATGGTGTTATTGTATCCCATGAATTAACAAATTAATTAATTAGGCAATGATTCACCATTGCCAAGCATTTTTGTTCCCATTTTCATCCCCATGCAACAAGGTCAACAGCCTCATGGCGGAAAATCCCTTTTCGGTTTCGGAAGCTTCTTCGACTCAATCAGTGTCTTTTTGAATCAACTAGAGATAAACTGTGGTAAACAAACAAAAAGCTATTGAAAATGGTCATAGAAATAGTTGATTTACCCATGACGCCCATGAAACATGGTGATTTTCCATAGTTATGTTAGTTTGCCAGAGGGTATATCAATCTGGCATAGCATTCACTATCACTTGCCTACTCTAGAGATTGTATCGTGTGGACCTCTCTATTCATCAACCAACCACTATAAGAATATCCCAGTCATCGGGATTAACACTTATTCAGCATGAAGCCAATACCCATGACGCATAAAGGGGGTATATTGATGGGATCCATGGCACACCATATATAGCAGCACCATGGATCCTATGAAATATAAGCCGAGCCGTTCGTATCATCCCATTACAATCCCATGATTTTTCGCCGTCACCATTCATGGCAGGGATGAATCCATGGGATTATATCCATTGGATTAACCATCTGCAGATATTTCATGGGAATAATAGGGTATATCATGATGAAACAATGGTTATTAATGGTTATTAATGGTTAATAATGGTTAATAATGGTTAATAATGGTTAATAATTGTTAATAATGGTTAATAATGGTTAATAATGGTTAATAATAGTTAATAATGATCATGATAATGGTGATTAATGGTGATTAATGATGATTAATGATGATCTGGTTGCTGGTTGATGGTTTCAACCCTTCTGAAAAATGATGGAGTGAAAGTCAATTGGGATGATGACATCCCCAACTGTTTCTGGAAAGTCATAAGACATGTTCCAAACCACCAACCAGACATTATCCATTACCACTAGGGCACTAGGGGATTTTTGTTGGGATTCTGCCCTCATTCCGGCCTTCTCCAAAGGTTCCAACTCGGGATCTTCCATCGCCTTGTCCTGCCATGTGCGCCAAGTGCGTATGGATCAAAACCCGGTGCCCCTGGTGACCATCAAAATAGCTGGTAAATGAATCTTCATCCCAAAAAAAAATTGTAATGACCCATAGCCAAACAGGAAAAACGGGACGCTTTTCCGACCAAATACCCAAACACGGTGTGATCATGCTTAAATCATGATTTCATAATGATTTTTGATGCCCTTGGATGTACATCCCGATTAGCAAGTGGTTTTTATTAACCCACAAAGAATCCATATATTATGTATAACAACAGCATACCTCTTAACTGCATAGTAACCCTTAGAATAGAACAGTTGCCGTTCGACTACTACATATATATATATACAACATACATCGTTCATAACGTCTACACGTCTACAACAGACAAAATGGAGTAGACACATACTCTCTACACGTCTACAACACATTTGACTACATTTGGGTATCACCAAGCAAAACTCGGGAAATTTTCCACAACAATGGGGATTGAACGATGAAGTACAATGATTGTATCTCCCACTGGTTTCACATCCCAATGATCATCTGTAATCCAACTCTTTGTTGGTGAACACAATTCTGGCAGAGTCCCAACCAGTTGGTCAAGAATGGCAGCTATTGCAGTATCTCAAAATCTATATCTCCAAATATGATTCTTAACAATATCAAAACCTATAATCTCCACTTCCAACGACCAGAGAAACATGTGGTTTGAAAGTTTAATAGTTTAACCTATGGATTTTCCCATACTTTACCCTCTGGTAATTTAACATAGCTATTGAAAATGGCCATAGAAATAGTTGATTTTCCAATTAAAAAGTGTGATTTTCCATAGTTTTTTGTATGTTTACCGGAGGGTGTATCAATCTGGCATACCATTTTAACCTATCGAAATTGATGATGGTGATTAATGATGATTGATAATAAATGATGATTATTAACCATTAATTTATGGAATATATATGTATATCACCATTATTCACTCTAAATTACCAGAAGGCAAATCATTAAATTAAAAATCATTATTAATCACTAACAATCACTAAGAAACACTATTCATCACTGTCAATCCCAATTGTTTAAGGGGTCTATCATCCCATCAAATATCCCACGATCAACCACGATTAACCAGTATTAGTCACTATTAATCACCAATAATCAATATTGAATCACTTTCATAATTACTATGAAAAATTACTCATCATTAACCATCAACTTTATTATAACCATTAATCACCATTAATCATTTTTAACCATCACCATTAATCACTATTTGAATCATTAACCATCATTATCCATTAAAATTGATCATCATTAATCATCATTAATCATCATTAACCATTGATTATCATCATCAACCATCATTAGCCATAATTAACCCAAGGCTTAACCATCACCACTAATCATCATTAACCATCACCTTTATTATAACTTATAACCATTAACCGTCACCATTAATCACTATTTGAATCATTAAATTAACCATTGATTATACAATCACCTTTTTCCCATGGCTTCTCCCATGGCTTTTCCGCTTCGCGGTCCAGCATCTTGTTGACCTCGTCCACCATGCGCAAGCGCGCCAGCTGCCGCGTGGCCTTCTCGATACTCTCCTGGCGATTCCCATGGGAAAACCATGGGAAAACCAAGGGAAAACCAAGGGGAAATGATGATTTTCAGTAATGAGTGCCACTACTTATCAATCACTATCATTAATAGTAATATTATCACTGTTTAATTAGTGATATTAGTGATATTAGTACTATTTAATCACTGGTATTACTGATATGAATAAATTGCCAGTACTGATATTAGTTGTCAAAAAACTAATTAGTAATCACACATATTCTAATCAGAATTGCTAACCATAACTAGTAATATTAGTAAGATTACAGTTGATACTTGTATTATTATATTAGTAATTAGCTATCTCATATTAGTTATTAGTACTGAGTTACACTATTAGTAATATGATATTGTCAGTACTGAAATGATATTGGTTGTATTATATTACTAATTATTTTATTATCAGTAGTACCATCTCAGTGTATGCTAACATGATGATATTACTGATATGATATAACTAACCTTTCTATTACTGATAAGGAATAGCATGGGGGTTAGTTAACCATAAAATGGTGCCCCAGAAATTGTAGATATAACCTTCATGGCCCATAGGTAGCTGATTTATGATAGCCAACTTGGTCTGTAACTTCACTAAGTATGGATGGTGGTTATATATTTAATGGTGAGAACTTATAATTGGCTCTTGGGGGTACCACAGAAAATATGTATTGTGGTGGAAATAGTTATGCTAATATTGTACTAATGTTGTTTTTGATAGTAGTTGATGATATTGTGGGAAAACGCACACTCATCAGTGAAGCATGAAACATAATCAGATAATGGGAATCGCATGGTGTTGACCAGCCAAGCTGGCGCAGTGATTTGTTCAAGGATGTTGTTTAATCGTGAGCTATCCATTGGTATAGTGGCTTACTTACTTAAGCAAATTCCGACTGCAATTGGGAAAGAAACACATGAACCACCATATATAATATGTATATAGTAATTGCGTAAACAAAATCTAACATATAATCATATAAACATATAATCGTATAAAAGCAAAACCACTCTACCAATGGATAGTATCTATTTCTCTATTAGATATTGGATGGTGGTACCAAAACGGATGCAAGTAAAAATGCAGATTGGAAATTATTTAAAAAAATATTTCATAACCAACTCCCACCTCAAAATAATTCCTAAGGTAGGACGCATACGATGATGCCTTGATGCCGTGATGCCTGTGTAAGGACTCTCTATTGCAAATTCGACTCATTCACCCGTTGCCTTATACATCTTGTCTTCCTTTAATTTGAATCACTTTGGACTGCTTGAGTAAGAAACTCATCGCAGAACAAACGAAGTGTGTTTGACATCAATTCAGTTCTGGCTGGTTCAAGATGTTCAACTCTTGTTGCAACCTGTTTCGCGAGGTTTGAAGAGAGCGACATTGTTGCTGTTACAGCATATGCCTTTTGAGTTTCGGTCAGATTTTTGTATATCTCTCCTGAGATGTCCGTCATCCAGCCTTCGACATCAACAACAGCAATTTCTTTCAAATAGATTTCGTCTTTGCAGACAACAAATCCAATTTGTGTGTACGCAGCGTCTTCAAGCGTTGTCTCCGTGACATTACAATCACCTGCTTCAGAAAATGTAACCGTCCCAAAGGCCAATGGTGATCATCCACATGATCAATTAAAAAAAAAAATCAATTACTGAGGGGGGCAACAACAAACATATTATAGCGAACAACTTCATAATAACTGGTTGGTGGTATACCTACCCCTCTGAAAAATATGAGGTCGTCAGTTGGGATCTGTTTATTCCCAACTGAATGGAAATTCATAAATTTCATGTTCCAAACCACCAACCAGATAATTTATATACATGTCTATACACCTACCATAAGTCCTAGAGTTATCCCAACTTAGCCAATAACATTGATCGAAGGAAGTTTAGAAGTCAAACTTCCGACAATATGGACAGATGAAAAGCAGAGCAGGGCAGAGGCAGAGAGAAGAGAAAGATTAGAAGAGAAAGATTAGAAGAGAGAAGAGTAGAAGAGA
>Ga0126342_10014120_pt1 | contig 14116 bp, 15 predicted proteins | sample Cyp1metagenome_FD_92528 | JGI IMG/M metagenome (GOLD analysis project Ga0126342, IMG submission 92528) | Coral microbial communities from Lord Howe Island, Old Settlement Bay, Australia - Cyphastrea 1 metagenome | ecosystem: Host-associated > Invertebrates > Cnidaria > Coral ...
ACTTAAAGTCAAAATCACTGCGTATAGCCAGTGTTTTCATTGATCCTCTGGTGATAAGTATATCATATTGTTTGGATGTGTTGTTTGAGTGTGGGCGAACCAGGGGGTTGCGGGGAACATGTTAAAACTATTTTCTGTGTTGGTGTTTTTTTTACCGCAACTAATCCACCGAGGTGAAATTCTGCGGCGATGCACAGCTTTCAGTCACCTCATCATCGACCTGACGCCCGGATCTGGTGAAAAGCTAAGTGCTATTTGAGTCAGGGTGAATTTTTGAGGGGCTCCCCAAAAGCCATGGGAAATTCTCTGCTAAAAGTCATGCCAGACTTTGTGCTGCATCTGGGGGGTCCAAACCTATGAGTCAGAGGAGATTTGGGGGGATGATGGGGCAAAATCCAGAAACAACAGCTACTGTAGCTTGGCGTTCACCTGGGTAACAGGCTAACAGGCTACCAGACTCATAGCCAGCGGCAGTTGGAAACATATGAACCTCATCCTCATCCTCATCATCATCAACAACAATCATCAACATCATCATCATCATCATCATCATCATCATCGTCATCATCGTCGTCGTCGTCATCATCATCATCAGCAGCAGCAGCAGCATCAGCATCATCATCAATCATATAAATATAGTATGTATAATATGTATAATATCTATAATGTCTATAATGTCTATAATGTCTATAATATGTATAATATGTATAATATGTATAATATGTATATATATATAACATGTATCATAGATACTATGTATATACAGTCAGTAGATCATAGTAAAAAGGAATCTATCTATATCCCGGCCGAAAGTCTCCCCACGGTTCCCTTAGTTCTCCAACCACTTCGAAGATCATCCGCGAAGCCTCGAGGCTTCGAAAAGACCCTGACTTTGCTAGGAAAACCCGCAGGTTTCTGGAAAACCATCACTAACTTGGGGGTAAATGTGGTAATAACATTGTAATAACCCATGGAGAACCTATATTATTTAAATTATTTATATTTGTGGGGATATTCCATTGAATAATTAGTCATTGGTCATTGGTTTAAGGCTACCCAGTGAATCAGATTCTCCCTTGAATCGGCCGAAGTGGTCACTAATTTTTTTGCACATCCAAGTATTTTTACCTACGATTTATGGGATATTTATGGGATATCATGAAGATTTCCTAGGATTTCCTAGGGGGATATTTCATGGGAAATAACCAATAAGCAACGCATTTTTCTGTGACAGCCATGGCTTCGAACTTGATGCCATGAGGGTTGGCGGACCGGAGACCTGTTCCCCCATGGTGGCCCATGGCTGCTGGTAAAATCATCCCCTTTTTTCGGCTTGTAAAACCAAAGCTTTGTTGCTTGAAACCATTCAAAATTTAAAAAAAAAAATCCACTATGTCTATCTATTTATCTGTCATCCCAAATATTTTCTGGATTCAGTCCCAATTCTTCAATCCTTAACTAACGATTGTTGATGGTGAAATGTTAGTGAAATGTTTATATGCAATGGCCGGCAATTCGGAATCCCATTGTTGTTGTTGCTTCACATAACAAGTCCCATCAAAACCCCATAAAATCTAAACATCTCATCCAAATCAGTTGCAATCCGTTTAAATGCCTATTTTCATTGTTCTTGTTCCATGGCCATACGACGCTTTTCTTGACAACGATGAAACGCCCTTCAACGCCCTTCAACGCCCTTCAACGCGTTTCAGCAAGCCTCGGCAGCTGCAGAATGCCGTAGCTGTTCCAGCTGAACCTCGCGGCAAAAAAAAACGGCATGATATTGCTCCCTCACCTATTTTTACGGAGGTTTATAGCTGGGAAAATCCACAAAAGAATTGAAGGTTTTTTCATAGGACATCGACTATGGAGCTGTGAATTGGGGAAATCAACGGTGCTCATAGTCCAGCTAGCCATGGTTCACCGCTTGAGGACGGTCACCAGGGCGGGATTTAATCAACAAATATTAGAATATTATAATGGATATATATATATATATGACGATATGTGTGGGTGTTTTCAAGTGATTTTTCTAAATCTTTGCAAACTTCACATGATTTTTCTATAGGAATGGGTCACAACCCATTCCTACCCCTGGTGACTGTCAAAATAACCATGATATCTATGGATCTTCATTCCCGGTTTAGATCCATCCCGACACGATATTTATGGAGAAAAAAGTGTATTGAAGGTATATCACACTATATACCCGGCCTGGTAGACATACAAAAAACTATGGAACATCACCATTTTTTATGGGTAAATCCACTAAAAATAGCCATTTTCAATAGCTATGTTAGTTTACCAGAGGGTAACCATTGCAATATATATTGGGATCTATGTGCTATAGTTCTATAGTTGGGATGTATGGAGTACATAACCAACTTTTTTCCTGACCATATACCGCACTATGAGCGGTACAACATCAGCGGTGTTACCCAGGAATACTGGATATATACTGTGGAGATATACTGGGATACAAGGGGCATCTAATCAACAAGGTGGGGCTTCTTCAAATGGGTCTCCAAAATCATGGCTTTCAATACTAAGTCATGGTCTAATGATTGAATGATTTTAGCGGCTATCCCCATTTCAGGAAACCTCCATTTATCTGGGTAACATTTCACTGAGCTGAAATCTTCGGCCATTTACTAACCATGATTCCAAGGTCACCACAGTGAGCTCACACTTTGCCCAGATCTTGGGATGGCTTTACGGTTGACCAAAAAACCTCTCATTCCATTCGATTCGACGCGTCATAAACTCATCAACCCAACAGCAAACACCTAAATTCTTCAGGGTTAATCTGTCAAACAAATATCAAAAATGAGCATCAGCTACGACAAATTATCTAGTGGTTATGTGGATATAAGATGATATAAGTAGGTCATGAAGTAATCAGTACTTGCGTGTGCATCCCAGTCAGATCATGGATATCATGGATAGTCACCGTCATTCCATAATGGAATATCCGAAACTTGGGTAAGACAAGGTTCACCACCACAGGTTGAACATCTGCCCTCAGGGGCCAAGGTTTCGAAGGTTTCCGTTTCCTCATGGCGATACCGCCCAAATCATCCGTGGTATTTTCGGGTTTTCCATGAAATAAAGCCTCCAGCTATTGAAGTTATTGGGGATTCCGCTGTGATCTGACCTCAATGTCTCGATGCAGCGCCGCAGCATCCACATCTAGCTCTTGTTGCCCAGCCTGGCTTAAAAATACTGGCTGAAAATCACGTCATTGATGATAAATAGTGACAAATGGGGCTAAGTAATAGTATAAATTATAGGCAGGGATAATGAGAAGTAGCGATATATTTTTGTTATAATGGTATATTCTAAGAATTATCACTTCATTAGACTTCATTAGAATGATATATATATATATGTTATTTTTATCTATTGGTGGAGTAATAATTTGAAGAAAAACTAAGAATTATTAGTTACTAGTATTACTAGTAGTTACTAGCGGAAGGAAGATAAGTTTGTTCGTTGTAAAAACCTCGAAAAATAATAGAAAAATAGTACATCTGCCTACACACATCTTCCACTGTTTTAGTAGAATCTTACCACATTCTATCTTCTTGCGGGTTGCTACAGCTATAGGCTTGTACTAGTGCATGGGATAGCAGGATGGGGCTGTAATCAATTCCAGAACTATCCATATTCTCGTCATTATAGCCATTCTTTGATTATAAATCCTCATCAAAAAACCATGTGCAATGATTCAAAGCACATTCGATGGGCTTTTTCGTTGCAGAAAGGGTTATCACATGTCACATGGCCCCCGTTTGCGCATCACGCTGTTGGTCGATGAGCACCTTGGGATTGCTCCACACATTCATTTTGATATATTTTGATCATGGAGATGTCATGTTCAAACTGGAAAGAGATCCAGTGAGCTTGGATCAACTTTCTCAGCGAGATAAGTATGGCTCTTTTTTGGGGAGCCCGACCCACACCAAACCATATGATTTCCAAATCAAGTAGAGATCCAGTCTTTGTTTCACCATGGCGACATGGCGATGTCACAGAGAACTCGTTACCTTTAGTCGACTGTCACCATCCAGCGGAATCCAGCCTTGGGAATGTAAAAATGCCGCTCCTCAGCGCCGTTACTTGATGGCAATTTCACAGATTTCAATTTTCACAATGATAAAATCAAACATCATCAAACATCATATATATATATATTATTATTATACAATCTAATGTAATAAAATAGTATGGATTATAATAAAATAATCATATATAATACATATAATCACACAACCCAATGCCCAAACATGTGCATTTCGTTAACTACCAGTCAGCAGGAAAAGATATGCCAGCGGTAGAATCGTACTTAATGTTGCAGTCAGCCTTATGAACATATCAAAACACCATTGTAAAATAAAGAATATGTCAAAACATCATTGTCATTCTATGTCCCCGTCATTGTCTTTTGGATAGTCAACAACCATCAACAACCACATTCAACAAATTTCAACTAACTCATTTCAGGAGGTAAAGCATCACCATCCTCCTCGCCCGTTCCTCCTCATCGTCAGCTGCTGTGTCTGGTTGACCAGACCTGCCACCAGCCGGCCGGAGCTACCCCGGACCGCAATGACTTCCCATGGACCTTCCCATGGTCCGGCAATGGCCATTACCTGGGACATAACTGAGGCTAACTGAAAGTTGATTTGGGTATGGGTCAATACCTATTAATACCATTTTTAGTGGGATGAACATCCATTTACCAGCTATTTTGATGTTCACCAGGGGTACCAGGGTTTTGACCCATCCCCATTTGGGACTGTGAAGAATTGAAACAAAAAAACTGGCAGCTCAGGGGATGGCCATTGCCATTGAAAACCCCAGACTTCGTTATGTTGGCCGGTCATGGCTGGTCATTGCAAGAAACAGTCGCCAAGGCCGCCAAGGATTATGCAAGCTCTTAAAGGTTCTATGTGTGCAAAAGAAAACTTATTAAGCAGATATACTTAGTATCTCATTTTTTTATTGGTATGTTGTTGCTTAAGAATCCATTTGTTCTTGGGGTCTATTTCCCATTGTATTGGTGACCCGAGTTCCTACCTGGACCTCTCAGCCGATCCAGAGAGGTAGCGCAGGCCTGCCACTGTGTCGTTGATCGACACCAATTCGAAGTTGGTCTTCGAATCCGAAAAGAAGGCGATCGTTGGAGGCTGTAAAAACCATCCCCAAAAAAATGTCGATTGGGATCATTAGCCCCTTTTTTTGCATGGAAAATGCAGAAAGAAACCACAAAAAAAGGCTAAATTGGCAAATAACATTTCATATCATTTACCATATGAAATGTTATGAAACCAATGGGAATTGGTAAACAACAAATGGGAAATTCATATCATTTCATATGTAGATCTTTCTACGGAGGGAGGTCGTCAGCGTTCAAGAGTTGGTGTTTGAGAGCGATGTGATGCTTTTTGAAAGCAAGTCACTCTCTTCCTTGTGGGTTCTTGAGAGTCTGGAGTCCTGTCTGTGTATAACGATGTTTCCTTTTCTGATCCACTTCCCTTAGCGCAGCTGTGTGCATAAAATGGAGCGAGCTTTAGCACTATTGTGGTTACACCTCTGAGATTGTATGAGATTCGCATTCTTCCCGGCAACAAAATGGACAAATGAATAGAATTGAATAGACATGTAGATGCTCTCTTTTTTGCGGGGACGTTCTGGTCTTGGTGCGATCGTGAACTCTTACCTCAGGAGCTCACCAGTATTCTAAACACTTTTGCACCACCAGCGAAGGCGCGAAGACTTTTTAGGCATATGAATACTATGAACCAAACACGTTAGGTAAACAGAACTAAACCCTCATGTTGGTGTTGGTCCCTGGCTCTAGGAATTCTCGCTCCTCAGTCGCCTGGTAAAGATATCAGATACGCGTGTCTGAGAATAATAGGAAAAACGATGATTGACCATTAGATTTGGGATACCATATTCTCAAACAAACCAATATAATATGAGTCAGTTGTTCATCCCTATGTTGGAAAAGCACCAGCGGAATACTGTCACTTCCTGGTCCGTTGCGAGCGGGTGCATGGTATTCAAAGATCCCCATGTTGCGCTGGCCTTCTTCCAATAGGTCCACCGCACCATCGCGGTTCAGCTCATCATGAGCAAGCCTGATCAAAAAATATGTGACATGAACAAGAATCTGAAGATATGACAATTATATGACATAATTTGACAATGTTTTTGTTTGGAAAGGGCAAATACCCTGATATCATTTATGATAATTTATGTCCAGTGCTTGGGAATTTGGAGAGGCGCGACCTACTCTTCATATGTTCATCCAGGTCAGTGCACGGCCATTTTGTCGTGGACATCTACCATGCAAAGCCAATATGATGTTCAACTTAAATCCCAATCGTATCCAATGTTGTTGGAACAAAACGAAACAAGCTCTCATAATATATAACATAATATACTGTAATTCAATAATGATAATAGTGATAATAGTTATAACATGTAATAACTATACTCATATTATTCTCATTAAAAAACGACAACAAACTTGGGAATTCACTCACTCCCAGCACCGCGACGAGCACCGGGGATCTCACAAGATCTTCGCAATCTTCTGCAGCAGGGCCGCATAGCTCACTGCCTGGAGGCCAGGCAACCAGGCAAGTGTCTTGAGATTTCACCCAAGAAACAATGGGCTTTTGGGGATTCTCAGAGAAAACCCATGGGAAAAAGCATAGAAAATGATATGTTTTTTGAAATCCATCAAGTCGTCAATTATCCAATTCCGATTCAAGTCCATCATTTTCATTCCCAAGTCGAATGGCCATCGCTATAGCCATGTATTGCGTATACCCCATTTTCAAACGCAGCCAGATAGGGAATCACAGAGGGATCAGATTCTGTTGGTGATGTCGGTCCAATTGTAATGTGTTGAACACATGGGGAACAGCAAAATCCAAGGGGTGGCCAAACTTTCCAAAAAAGGTGACCACTTCCTGAGAAGACTTGAAGCAAGACTAGATCTGTGATATGTCACAAGAAGATAGAAGAAGATACAAGAAGCATTTCCTCACCATGTCGAGTCTTGGATAGACTGGAAGTCCATTTTTAGCTGATTTTCTTCTGTTCACCACTCAGTTTATTGAGCTATAGATTGGCCATATCCGGCCGTAATCCCCATGTTTGATAGTGGTCAGTGAATTTCAATGAATTTCTGCCAAATTCCCCACGTAGACTTAGAAAAACCTCCCATTCACCATCATTAACCATCATTAACCATCAGTAACCATCAGTAACCATCATTAACCATCATTAACCATCAGTAACCATCAGTAACCATCATTAACCATCATTAACCATCATTAACCATCATTCACCATCATTAACCATCATTAACCATCCTTAACCATCATCATCATCCTCTATTAACCATTACAAACACCACCATTCACCAATACTTTGAGTCGACCCTCTCAAATTTTCCCCAAAAAAAAGTCCTGCTCGCGCCTCAGAGGTGTGAATGCCTCGCTTCTGAAGATTCTCCAAGCCTTCATTGATGGCATCCTCGCACGGAGCCGTCACCGCACCATCCCCAGATGGTGACCATCTGGGATGGTTTCAACATATTTCAACCATCCAAACCATCCCCAAATGAGAATAAAGGTCCGATAGGTTTTTGATGGTTTTTGGCGATTGCCCACATTAGACACTTTTTCATGGTGAATATCACGACATGTGCATGACATGTGCATGAGCGTGGGACCTTTCAATGGCTACGCGAACGCTGTGCGAACAAAGTACGAGTACTTCCAGTTCAACTACCACTTTGCACAAAATTTAGCAGGCATCATCAGGAAAAAAACACCGGTTGACGTCTGTTCAAATCTGCAGGATATCATGTCTGTTGAGTCGCTTCAACCAAAGAGAAAGTGCCAGTCAACCAGGGTATCATCAGTGATCTACAATGCACTGTGAAAAATGCCGGGACTCCTCTATCGCCAATGGCTATTCTCACGACATCCCCAAGTCAAAAAAAATGATCGTAAATACATGTAACAATGTAAATACTTTCTCCAAACCCTAAGCGATCTTTAGAAATACTCATCACCCCTCTGAGAATATTGAAACCAAAAATCATCCCAAGTAGATTTGCCTTAAAATAGTATATGCCCCTTTCCGTTGGTTAATCATTGTCCCCACTACAATGGCTATTTGGGGGGTATACCATTTTCAGACACATCCAAATCATATTATGTCATATTAAGTTAAGTTTATATCCCAGTAAATCCACACTATGTCCCATGAAATCCCTATTGTTGTTGGTTGTAAAAGCCCCTTCTTTCAGCCTCACCACCCATTTTCAACGCCTGGCACGCAGCCAGACCAGCGTTGTCTGAGGTCGCCTGCGACCCAGCCAGTCACCTCTCCTCAATCAAGAAATGATATAAAATATTATAAAATAGATCAATGGGAATCTTTAGAATTTGTAACGGGCTATATATATTATATATATATTATATTATTATCCGTGTGACTGACTTAAAACAACCCATGAAACTTCCGGGGGCTGCGCCTCATGAAGTTCCAAGACGGAGTCCAACAAACGAGCCATGGAGGCGAGTTTGATGATGTCCTCGACGAGCTACGTCACGCGACGTCACGCGACACGGTGAGCAAACATGGGAACATGGGTAGATGGTAACACCGGTATATACCCTCCAGTAAACTAACATAGCTATAGAAAATGGCCTATTTATAGTTGAATTACCTATTAAACATGGTGATTCTCAAGAGCTATGTTAGTTTACCAGAGGGTAGATGGTAGTAACATCCCTGTTGCTGAATGGTTTTCCACGGTCATGGATGACTTGTGTTTCAATGTTTTTCGATGTCTCAATGATTTCCCCCTGTCTCAAAATCCTGGTACACTGAAAAATTCACACCACAATAGCTGTCAAATGAAGTGTCATTTCCTCCAAAAAAATGTATAATATGTTTTGATCCAGCTTCATATTCTTTGGGACAGTAGCATACACACTCAACACAGTGGATATGATGTGTATCGTACATATTGTACAGGAGACATATAGGGAAGTGAGAATATCTGGAGAATGTCTAATCATAATCCTGTTCCCCCTCATTTTGACAGAAAACTATCCGTTTCCAACCCGCAAACAAGACTGGTTTAGTACTGGAGGTAGCAGATCATATTTTTGTGCCATAGATGCTATCTATCTGGCAAGGGGTGCTATCTATCCTGCGAATTCAAATGTTTGGCTGAAAATGCGGCCAATGATCTTCGAAATGGTTCCATTTACGTGGCAGTCCTCATCTTGACGCAGCAAAGTGTCAGAAAGTCATGGAATGCCCACCATAAAATCATCACATCTCCTAAGGATTCACTATTTGTTTTCAACATATTTCAATCACATTTCAGAGCAGTGTTTCGGGCTGGAGAATCAAGATACCACTCCAGAGATCAATAGCTATGGGAATCCCCCAGTTTACACTGTAGAAATAGGAAATTGATCGATTTTCCAGACAGGTTAGATCAAACCAGAGGATGTTTGAAACCCCAATTGGGTTTGTCTGAAATGTTTGGGGGAAAACTGGGAAAACACAAAAAAGATCCAGTGGATGATCGTTGCTCCCAATTTCAATGGCCACAAATTGGGGCATACCTCATTTTCAGATACACCCAAATGTCAAAAATCAGGTAGAATTACATTAATCTTCATATATCTTCCATGATCTTCCCGTCAACATATCCCCAATGTTCATAAAATTCCCATGTCCAGATTCGATTTTCCAGTATCATAGAATTGGATTATGGGAAAATTTACAGGAAAGCCCTATATTTGATGGTAAAAACCATGGTTTCCTGTAGATTTTCCCTTAAACCAATCCAGTGACAGTAAGATCTCCCTATTTTCTATCAGACCCAATGGATCTATCGTCCTTGGAGCACTCCACCCGCAGCGCTTGCAGAAGCAAAGGCTTGGCATCCTCCAACCGTCCGCGCCTCGAAAAAATGGGGATTCAAACTGCAAACATGGTAAGTTAGGAAAGAATGGGGAGTCAAATAGAAAATTGCTGCCTGGTATTGGAACCTTTCTCTTGATTAATTGTTTAGCTATCGAAATTCCTTTGGAACCAACACAGTTTTAGCAGGCAATCTGTTGGTCGGTCACCCCCAAAGTTGCTAGCCATTGCTTGAATATATCATTATTATTCATTATTTCTGTTGTTCCCCTCCGATAATGATAAGTAATGAAAATAGAAAAACACATATGAAACAAAAACAAAAAAGATAAGTAAATAATATCAAAACCATAAATATTGAACACAAATAAATTGATTTGGTTAGTCTCCAATACTTCCCCTCCAAAGATGAAAGTAGATCCTTTTCCGAAGGGCTTTCCCCATCTTTGCCCATGGCGTTTTCCACACAAAAACCTGGCCCCGTTCTGCCCGCCTCTGGTAGGCGCCGGCCAAATCTTCCATGGCCCAACCCGTCAAGGGCTTCTTGGGACCCAATACCTGGGAATGGCTGAAACGCCAATGGAGAAATGAGATTGAAATCATGGGATTTCAATAGGGAAATGAGTGGGATGTCTTGGGAATTTACTGGGAATTCATGGGGATCTAATGGGATCTCTATATATATATGTATATATATAATACTAATAATAATAATAATGTAACATTCTATAGCAATCTTTGTATCAAACCAGCTGGTTGGTTGAAAGGGCTTCCCGTAATTGACTATGATGATCCACTATATACGTATGTTGGACGTATAATTCCCGAACTAATCATCAACCGGGGTTTTGAAAACTACTCATTTGGGGGGCAAGAATTTTTCGATCCAATGGTCCTGTTTAATTAATAGGTCAATCATCTAGAAATTTGCCACCTTCCGTGGCGATGTCAAACTACCAGAAGGTAAACCCATCCAGCGGAGGTATCTTTGGGTTTCCCTTATATCATTTGAGCGGCGCCATGAGCCCCCTTGCCAGGGCTGAAGCCCGAAAAATCAGCTTCCCCTACTTGGCTCATAGTCCCGCAAGTCATGGATATCTCATGGGTTAATGAAAAATGTGTGTTTTCTTCTCAGCAGGAATCCCAGGGGTGAGTTGCTGCAAGGACCGATCAACGCGGTCGTCGGTCAATCCTCCAATTACAGGTAGTGTCGACCATCTTCAGCCTCAGCCGGTGCCTGCATGTAGAGTTGATAGGACTCTTCTTGCAACTTGATGGCTTTGTCATAGCAATGGTTTCGGGCCTGAGCAACACATCTTGAAAGCTGATGGAAATGAGGTGGGTCCACATGAAACCAGGGAAGCGGAGGATAATTGCTATACTAAACAAATATACCTATATAATCTATCCTGATCCTTGATTTTGATTTTTGAAGCAATGTTGACCTCTGATGTCCAAAATCTCAAGAATGGATCAAAATGTAACAAAAGAACAGCCCCTATCTCTATCACTGATCTGAGTCCTTTGTTTTAGTAACATCTTGGATTTTGGGTTGCAAGCTTCGCAATATTGCTACCCAGGCCGTGTCATTTCGCCAGGAAATTTCCTGGTTCTGATCCTGAAACGAAATTCTATAGTGCACTGTAGTTATGCCGTGTGCACACCAGAACACTATTTGTAGTAATCCTAGTATATCTTAATAATAATAATAATATGGAACGGAACATGTTTTTCAAAACCTTATTAGATTATATTGAACAATTTTGAGGTTCCAAATGGTTCCAAGAGCTGCTAAGGAAGCCGTAGGCATACATCAATGTGTGCTGCCATTACTAGCATCCTCTAATCATCTGTGAGCAATGAGAAGGGGCCACATCTGCTGCCCTGGTGGATTCTGGATAGTTTAGACATGGAGTGAGAAAAGCTACTTGTGTGGACACTGTGAGTCAAACTGCACACTGCAGCTGCTGACAACCGCAACAAAAGTCAACAAAAAGTGGCGTCGTCTGTGAAGTGAAGCCTTTGCAAAATGTGTAAAGCCCCCGGCGACCGAATACCCCACAAAGTACAACCCCCATGGACGTATCTTGGGAAAATACATGCGGATGGGCAAATCTGTCTAAGACGAGGCGTTGAAATTCCAAAAGAGGAGGAGAAAAAATAGGTTGCCTACTTTTTATCTTGGCTCTCCCTTTGCTCAATGGGAACACCTCAACAATGCAACTGGACCTCTAGATCTGCTGGTTAGTCCGTCTCTTCATCGGATCGACCTGCGCATCTTGACAGAAGTCGCCCCGCACCATGTAGCACTCACCAGCCTTCACAGCGCGACACGGGGTTCAGCCCATGGAGAACACCTTGCCAATGTAATCTTGTGGCAGCATGCCAACCAGTGGAATTTTCGCAGTTTGTGCTTCGTTCCCAACAGGTCAGACTCCGCTTTGCACAAAATGAAGGTATGTCCCTAGGACTCACCGTCTGACAGGTCAATGGGGGGCGTGGGAGTCCCAGATATGCGAAATGAGGCTGCCCAGAAACAGTCGAATGTTCCTCCATTGAAAATGGCTACGATAGAGAAGATTGACCCAGAAAAATTCATCGTTCACCAGGGTCAACCCCGGGAGTATTCCCCTAAGAGTGCGTCAAGAAACATGTAACATTCAAGGTACTTGGGTCCAATTTCAAAGTAATTAGTTCGCACATCTGTCAGAAATCCAGACTATACTAAAACAGTTTGTTTTTTATGTTCTTTTGTTTAACGTTTTGATCCCCACAAAAAAATCGCAGCACACTCCACATCTGCCCGCAAACAGCTGGGCGCGACGGAGTTGAGCATCTTGCATCGCATGATGGTATCGGTTGGCCTGTCGAAACGAAATGGTTCTGCGAAGGTGTCTCTAAAATGGCCAAATGACGAGGGGTTCCCTAAATGGAAATTGGATGATTTAGGGGTACCCCTATTCTAGGAAACCTCCAAATACGGTCGAAAAATCAACAGAAAACATGTGGGGATATTGACCTACCCACTCAAGTGTGCCTGGTTTAGTATTGTTTTGTTCTGTTTTCCTCGGTTTTGAAATACCTGTGGGTCAGACTTTAATACTTGAGAACCTTTCCCTGGCTCAAAAGTTCAAATTTGGGCCGCCATTTTTGGTATTGCACCATTAAATCTTCCAATAGTGTTCAGAGTCATCAATGTCACCCAGTCAATTGGACAAAACAAGAACCAGCCTGGTATAAGCTGGTACCCTTCTGAATTTTCCAAAAATAAATAATTGTAGAGAAATGTAGAGAATAAACCTGCATGGTATCTATATCTTTTCAAGTTGCGGCTTGTCACTTCTGGCCCATCTTCATCTGGTCCACCTATCATTCTGGATCTTGCTCCATAATCTCTCGCAATGAGGAGCCCCAACCATTGTCATAGAATTGGATGATGGGAAAATTTACAGGAAAGCCCTATATTTGATGTTGAACCATTGCTTGTCCCCATTGGATATGGCCAGGCTGTCCCCATTTGCTCAGACCATTTGCTCACCACCGAACTGCTGGAACCCCTCGGGCCCCCACTCCGCTGTACCTCAGTTGATGAGTCGGAAAATTCCACAAGTGCCCACGGTACAACAACATGGCTGGAAAATGTTCCACTCATAGATCATGTCCCTATTAAAAGTGGTGATGTTCCATGAATTTCCAGCGCAGTTTAAAAAAAAAAAAAACATATTGTATACACCAAACATGGAAAATATATGAGGTCAAGCACCACATATATACATATGTATATATTTATTTATTTATTTATATCAACAGTATACAAAATCACCCCCTCAAAGCCTCTTACTTGGATGTGCATCCCACTTTGGATTCATGGTACTTATCATCTACATTAATAACAAACATATAACATCATATAACCCATACTTCATCCCATATATGAGTGATATATAATACATATGGAATATATATAAATAACATATATATAATATTGTATATAATATATATTATATATGATATATATTATATATATTATATATATTATATAAATTATATATATTATATAAATTATATATTAAATATATTATATATATTATATATTATATATATTATATATTATATTATATTATATATATATATATATTATATA
>Ga0126342_10014121_pt1 | contig 14116 bp, 11 predicted proteins | sample Cyp1metagenome_FD_92528 | JGI IMG/M metagenome (GOLD analysis project Ga0126342, IMG submission 92528) | Coral microbial communities from Lord Howe Island, Old Settlement Bay, Australia - Cyphastrea 1 metagenome | ecosystem: Host-associated > Invertebrates > Cnidaria > Coral ...
ACCTAACGCTTCTAGGTATGAGGTGCTACTACTGTACACAAGGTATTCGGAGTAACTACTTGGGATGTTATGGAATCATAGCTACGGCATGCCAATACTAGACCTACTACCTATGCTATACATGGTGGGGCTCAGGGGTCGATATATTTCAACTTATATATTATAAATATTACATAAATAACATACATATCATATAAACGTATAATTTATTGTAAAATATTGAAAGTTGTAAAGTATCTTTTCTGCCATCAGCTATTCCTCTCGGTGGATGAAACACCAAGGTGTCATATCATGTTTGTAATATCTGCCGCTATCAGAATATCTTATGTTTGAGACAGCAAAAGCACTTAAAAAAATGACATGTGTTACCTCTTCAGTCATGACCTTGTCCAAGGCCTGGCTTGGAAACAAAACCCATGTGAAAGTGGATTCAATACCTGCTCTACGACTATCACTCAATGTTTACAAGGTATTAACCTCAATCTTCACAATGGGATCATGTCGAGGAACGCATAGGCAGGGCAAAGTGTGATGTATGAAATCACAGAAGTTGAGTGCCGCGTCCTACACCTTTGACATCCTTTGACATCCTTTGACATCATTGTTTTGCTGCATTCCCAGCTTCATCCCGATCATTGTCATGGTCATCATGGTGATCAAGGCCTTCATTGTCGTCTACGTCATCGCCATGATAATTGCCAAGCAATTGTGGTTCATGTATGTTCATGTACGACTGATATCGATTGATTTGCATCGGATGAACTTAGCTGCCTCCAATTTATAGTTGGAGATAGTTGGAGCATGTACGAGTTGCTCAAATTTTGCATCCTTTTACAGCAAGAGTATTGCACCTGGACTGACGTTGCGAATGGTCTAAACAAAGAGGGCTATGACAGGTCGCATTCACGGGCCACTTCACAAATTACAAAGCGAGCAGTTCTAAAACACATTTTAAATGACCTGCGACCAGAGACGTGCGACCGCAAAATTCAGGCTAACAAATACAAATACTGGCAGACAGGATAAGATAAGGTAATTTAAAGCAGGATAAGATACGATACAGACCAAATTGAGATAAGATCTAGATTGGATTATATAGACTAGATTGGACTGGATTTCAATGGATTAGATAGATGAGGTAGATTGGTATCGGTGGATCGAGAGACAGATTTGTCAATAGACATATGCATCTTCATGTGTGAATCTACACATGGCGTAGCATCACAAACAAATAGGACAGCAACTTTCATGCACTGAAGATCACTGAAGCAAATTCAACGTGCCTCTTTTGGATCTATCAGAGCACTATATACTGGGATCAGAAAGGAGATGATGATGTCAGATCGACCCAAACTTGCACATTACGAACCAAGCAAGGATAGAGCACCCTAACCGTAAAGAGCCCTTGTTTGGCGGGCAAAGCCCGAGCTTAATGATGTGGCAAGAAAGTGCTTGCCAAACACCTTGTACTGTTCATGCAACTGCCATGTAGCTCACTCACCAGCGAAGGACCATGAAGGACAACCAATTTAAAGAACAAATGCTTAGTTTCGAGACGGCTCTGCAAAGAAAGGCCTCCACTTCCAACCACACAGAGCCGCGGTTGTGGCGACCCTCACCACCTGCACTTCCAAAGCTTCAGCTTCAGCTATTGGAATGCAGTCACAATATGCCGCATTTATGCCGCAATGCATCATGATCATGCAATATGTCACAAGGTTCACAAGGGATTCTCTTGGAACATGTTCAATGGATGTTCCGGATCCATCCAAATCCAATATGAATCCAATATGAATCCAATATGGATCCAATATGATCAACATGTAATCAATATCAATATGTACCATGGTTCAAAGATGGTGGAAGTATCCCTGTCAGCCGTCATCTGCATCTACTGGAGCCCCTGTGTGGAAGGGACAGCTGCTGAAAGGCTGCGCTATCATAATGCAACCGTTGATGGTTGAACGACTTGCAACATGGTCCAACATCTTGCAATTCTATATAATTCATTATAATTCTATATAATTCTATATATAATTCTATAGTAATTCTATGGCAATTCATTGCAGTCCCATGCTGCAAACATCTGCAAACAATCTTGTATATATCTTGTATATATTTGCCTGCCTGCGCGTGCAGGTCCCATAAAAATCAGCCCGCATGACCTGCCACAGCTGTCAGAGCAAAATCCATGGGTACGAAATGACACATGATGATCTACGAAGCATAGCTAAATGTCTTGCATGTCAAGTGAACTTTAAACATTTCATGACCTGTAGTGGACAGAATAGGCACGTCCCACAATCAACATAAAACGCAAACACTTCGCATGCTTTGAACTGGACCATGCTGGAACATATTCACTCGACAGTTTTCAGCAACCCTTCATCTGCCCACAAAACTTGCATGGCTGCACGAGACCATCACAGAGCGTTCCTGAGCTTGAGCTTGAACAAAAAAACACATCTTTTCGGAGCACGTGTAAAAATGCACCGTTTTGTATGGGTTCATATGGTTTCATATTTTATATTTTATACAGTTATACATTTTTAATCATTTTTATATGGTTTCAATCTGCTCCAGGTATTTTTCAGCCTGTCACATCTGTCACTGGGTCAAACTCCTAGACGTCGCTTGCCCTCTATCCCGATCCTATCCCGACCCTATCCGACTCTATCTGACTTTACTATCCTTTCAACGTATTTCAACGTTTAGTATCTTTTAGTTGGGTTTGGATTTGGATCCACGACCTGTGAACGCAAAGACCTATGACGGCCGGAAAAGGATAGAAAAGGTCTTACAGGTCTTGAGATCTTGAGATTCTTGGGACATCTTGAGAAATCTTGAGACTTTTGAAGATTTCATCATGCCCAGAATCCCAAGGCGACTAGTGCTTTGTGATATGTTGAGTATTTTGAGTCAGTATCCCTATAGTAGAGGCTTTTCGTTGGCTTGCCACTACATACACATGCACAAACCATATTCTTGGCAGCTATCCAGCTCCAATGAATCTGAAAATGTGGATTATGGATGGAAAAGATGCGCCTGTACAAGGCTTGGATTGGCAGCTTGGATAGGTTCCAGGGACTGGTAGCTTGGATAAAGGCTCAGTTTGTTGCTGAGCGATAGGTTTCATAACAAATGAGAAAGATGCAACCCTTACAACGATGTTACGCAATTCTTGATGGACCCTTGAATCCTTCCTATTTTCTCATGATATTCTTTAACATTATATAGCTTGTGCAGCCGTTGTCAGCCATTGTTGTCCAATTGATTTTCACTCTCTCTTAGAGTTTGCAGCCTAGATTGACCAGGTAATATAGGTCCATAAGCAATTTAGTCGTTTATTTGGCTCCACCCCATTTCACAAGATTCCCCCATGCCAAAAGGTGCTCAAGCTCAAAGAATTCAGGAAGCATCAGGCTTCCTTTCATGATGTTCCAAGCTTCAAGAGGAGCATTCTCAAGTGACATACGGCGACTGGCAGTGAAACTCGATGTACCGGTGCTGAGGGATTCCTGCCATAGTGACAACATGGGAGAACAATATCAATGAGAATTTTTAAGGATTCATAGCGATTTGAGTGAAAATTCAGCAGAAAGTCATGGGAACTTCAGAACATGATCCTGGCGGGAAAAAAAAACCTACCTGCCAAATCTCGGCGGGCCTTGGACTCTCTTCGATCGCGAACCTGTCCGTCAGATTGGCAAGGAAGGCCCAATGGCCATTTTCGCCATGGCCCATTTCTCAAGTCACAGGGGCACGCAGCATCACTATATAATATTATATAGCCTTCTTTGGTTTGTCCTCATTTCTTTCAGACCTTCTGAATCTCGGTTCAACAGTAGTCTGAGAAAACCAAACTATTGCATACTGCTGCATACCCTTTGAACGTAATATTATGTAATATTGATATTGTAAGCTCTCACAGCTTCTCACATGCATACTCTTGCAATCTCTTGTAGTTTTAGCGCAAACAGCATGAAATCCCGAACGTGCGTTCGGTCGTGTTTAGATGAATCTATATTGATATATCATACAATAATATATCAATATAAAATTTCTCTAAATTTAATACTTCATATCAAAACCTATGTAACAAATTCACAGAAATCTATACAAGACATTACAAGACAAGTAAATTAAAGTCTCCGAGAAGAGGACATTTTATCATTACAAATCTATGGAGCTCCAGACGCACAAAGATCACGAAGGCGCCGCGCCTCGACATGCTCGATGCTGCCCTTCCTGCAACATGCCGAGCACCGTGAAATGACCACAGTCAAACCATGAAGCATCACACCATGCATCATATCAGTTCATATCATGCATAATATGATCAATAATATATGTATATAGTATATATATATATCAATATAATGAACATGAGCATGATAAAGCTAAGCAACCAAGCAGATTCAAGCGGCAAATCACTCATGATATCTCACTATCATCCATCGTATACACTGTCGACAAAAATGCAGGCTAGGGATGAAATGGATAACGAAGAACGCAACATCATCGGGGGATCCCTTTGCAAAGTCTCCTTGATTCCGGCATTCTCTTGGATGCAAAGAAGCGGTGCAAACGCCTAGCCAAGCAATCTGGGGACCGGGTCCAAAAGGGTCCAAACTATTGTTAAACTGCAAATCCCAAAAAATATCGAATTCGGAAAATGAAAACACGCCAGAACTTGTAGGTTGGGCCCCCGTCTTTTGCCACCAGTGCGTGGGACTTGTGATATACTGTACCGCAACAGTTTGATTTACTTTCTTTTTTCTTTGAAATGTGTGGTATTTGAGTTTATAAACTCATTAACCAAATATAAATATGAGCGATGTTTTTCTTTGGTATGTGGGAAATATCAAATTGAAGTTCCCCCTAGATCGTTTTCACATTTTGATACCTTTGTAATATTCCAAGGGCAAGTATCTGGTGCTGGTATCATTTTCCACCGCTGTCACGCTGCAACTTTTTCGGATAGCGTGTGAAAATCCCTACATCATCCCTGAATGACCCTCACATTGATATGCATGTAACGATGTTTCCTGAGCGAAACCTGCTTGCAGCTGAATCCTCAATACCCTGTGGCTGCATTGCTTGATATGCTTTTGGGTTATCTTACGTACATATATTCATATTATTTTCATTTATTTTCATCTATTTTATGTTTATATTATATTTTGTATTATTTTATATCATTTGATATTATCCACCCACGTCACCAGTCAAGATGAAATGCACAGTTGCACTTGAATGCACGATTTCTGTCCGTGCTTGAAGATTCGTTTGATTAAATAAATGTTCGTTGTCTTCTGCCTATTTCCATCTTTTTCTCACCTGCACTCTAACCAATTATCATCAATTATCACTCAACTTGGGAAGGGAACCCCAAAACACAAAAGAGGCCAAAAATACCGTCACACTTAAATGCCCCTTGGGTTGGGGTTCTAATTCAACACCTACATTCAATCTAGAAAAAACATGAGGGTGCCAGTGGAAACCAATCACACCCAATCACCACTTGACTTGCAGAGTGTTGCAGTACTGGGCCAAGAATGAGACCAAGAGGGGGAGTACGTCGTCAGTGAAGGCATCGCGCTGCTGAAATTATCACCAAAGAAACACAAAGCAAGAATTGGATAATAGAATATAAATTGAATATAATAGAATCATGTTTGACCAACTGGATCCAGATGGATCCAAGTGGATCCAAATGGAACTTTCACTAAGGGCCAAACAGCTCCATCGCTGTCGGTCGATCATAAGGTTCTACACAAAGGCATTGCCTGCTGCAAGCTGATTTTGTATGAGTCCGCAATACACAGATACACACACACACGGAGTTTTCTGTAACTATTTGCACATTGTGCTTGCCAAAGCTATTGAACACACACAGGTTCGGAGAAATCGCGTTACAGTGTCTGAGGATGTCTGAGGTAGTGGAAAGATCTGGCCTGATTAAATTGCCAGCCAACGGAGACATGGTACTCCAGTCGATGTAGGGAAGCTTGCCTCCATGGACATCAAAAAGGGGATTAGTATGGATTAGAACATATTAGAACGGATTAGTGACGTATTGACTTGGTGGCTTAGCACCCCTAGCATGGCATACCTTAGCTTGCTTGGCTTGACTTTGGATACTTTATATTAATACTTTGGGCCTTCGTGGGCTTTGTTCACACTCTGCACATATCAATACGATTCAATACTATTCAGAACCGCTGGCGGAGCCTGCGAGCAGTGTGCCGGCAACCTGTCAGACTTCCAGGACCAAACCCACACAGCGACGCAGAACAGGCAACGACATGCAACGACAGCGTTTCAGCATGTTTCTGCCACATGAGCTGACAGTGAAAAGACAAGAGTAGACTGCGGATAGGAGAGATGCTGTGAGACAGCGCTATCTTGGGTGGTCATCTGAAATCATCTGCTACCTTCTGGTCCCCTATGGTGAAGGGAACGTGCTTCTTGAGCATGAAGTACAAACACAACCTGGAAAGGCATCAGCACCAAGTATTAAAAGACCTACCTTTCAGGATGATGGTGCTACCATTGCTGGCGTTTGACCATGTTTTCTAGAGCAAACTTACGAAGAGACCATGTAGGTCATGTAGAGTCTCCAACCCGCTCGCCCAAATGTCAATGCGCTCGTTCCAAAGGCGCCCGAACCTGCGCCAAGGACGGGACGACAGCTTAGCAACTCTGTGTGTTGGCTTGATCCCAACACCAAATACAAAGAATTGAAAAAGCGCTTGAAAAGTAAGATGGAATGTTAAGGCATGGAAAAGTATGATGATGAAGTCTGTACTTTCAGAATCTTTCAGAATCACTTGTGCTTCCACCTCAGTTTAGGTGCATTGTAGAGCTGCCTGGGTGAAGGCAAAGGAACATTTGGTCAAACGCCACGCTCCACCGGGTCCACGAGGCTTTGGTTCTTCATGGCATGGTTCTTATTGGTTCTTCTTTCTTTCTCATTTCCAGTGCAGTCGCTGCAGCTTTTTTTAAAGAATCGTTTACAATTACATCCGCACATGTCCAACACCTCAAAGGATCATGAAGGACTTGAGTGATAGCTTTGTCAAATGTTATGAGGCCAGGACGTGCCACGATCTGTTAGGAGTAATCCTTGGTGAGAGTTGCGCTTCAAGAAACAAGGACATTGCATGGAATGGTATGTCCCATGTTGGAATGTCTAACATTCATGAACTATTCCAAATCTACTGATGCAGCTTGTCGATATTTGAGGCAAAAATGGCCTTGTGCAAGCAAAACGGATTCTGCAAAGGACTAAGTCAGCAGAATCAAAACGCATCAGCGGGATTGTCTGAGGAAAGAGCCGTTACCACATGCTCCCACCCTCTTTGCGCTATTGAAGTCTGTGATCTTGAGGTGCCATGGCCACAACGGCTCACCTAGAGGATGAGTTTGGAGCACGTGCTAGCAAATGGCTCTTGATGCTCAACATGCAACTGTATTCAAACTGGGAACAAGCGATTGATTAGAGTATGGATTTTTCAGAAGGAACACACATACACACACTCACACCAATGCGCGTGCACAATGAGATCGCCTTCAAGCGGTTGATGAGCCGGTGAAGGTGCTGTGGAAGAAACCTGCCTCAGGATGCAAACTGGAAAAGAAAAGGCCGAGGGGTTGACATACTCTGACACATGTTGAGACTGGGGGAGGTATAAAGCGGCTGAGCTTTTTCCATGAATTGTCAAGAATCTTCATGTCTCACTTTGTTCTGAAGGTATCAAAATCACCAATTGCTTGGGAGTCAGCTGTTTCAGTGCAAACCCGGGTCATGTCTAGAATTCGTATGTCTTCAGAACATGCGCCAGGCGCTCCTTCTTCCTGATTTTCTCAACTCAAGAACATGCTGCACTATACGCAAAGCTGCCCTGCGACTTCAAAGCAAAAGGCAAAAACATCGGGGCCGATTCCTTGCTGCACCATTTCCATCAATTTGTTTAAGGGACTGAAAAAGGACTTGTGAAATCTCTTAAACCTTCTTCAACTTCACTATTTTCAAAATATCAACAGTTTAATGGCTTGTCAAGGCAAATTTGCCCCTTCTCTAAGCATTGCCCTTTGCATCGGTGACATCTGTATGGCCAAGCGGCACCCGATGTGCATCTCGTGGCTACCGGTGCGGCTTGGATGACGGGCGGAAGCACAAAAATGCACGAATTTGTCTCGGACAAGGTTGAAAACTCTGCCAAACCATCGTTAAATCCGATAAATTGCATTGCAAAGAAGCGTTTCAAGCTTTGAATACACAAGCATTGCAATTCTGAATGAATCATACTGAGTCACGACTCAACCAATGATTTACAATTGCAACCTTTCCAGAGAGAATCAATTGAACAAATTTACCTTGTCAATAAAGCTGGAGGAGTTGAAGTTGCCGACGTTCGGAAAAACCTGTTGAAATTGCGATTCTTCCAAGCCCATCCACTGAGCAATTGGCAACATAAAATTCTCGAAGGGAAACTTGGGAATCAAACGTCCACGACCAGCATCCTGTTCTGCTCCAGGAAGCAAAGACTTTGGAAACGAATTGAAGATCTTGCCACCCTTGATGCCTCCACCAGCAACGACATAGTTTCCAGCCCAGGCATGATCAGTCCCAGCACCACTGTTAGGGGTCAAAGTCCGAGCAAAGTCTGAATGAGTCACCATCACCACTGACTCAAACAGATTCTGGGCTTTCATCTCTGCCACAAACTTTTTGAAGCCGTGATTCACCGAATCAAACCTCCTTGGCAATTCTCTGCCGACGTCGCGATGATTGTCAAAGCCACCAAGCTGCACAAAGAAAAGGTCCCGTTCAACTCTCCTCTGAGCCCCTTGGTGGCTTTGAATTTTGCTCATCAATTCTTTTTGAAAAATGCAAGCAAGATATGGAAAATATGTTGCACACATGTGGAATCATGTGGAACAATCGGGAAAAGAGCTAAAGATGATTAAAGATGCAAAAGGTGGTCTTGCCGTTTTTTCACCGTTTTTCTACTTCTAGTCTTTCCGACTGGCTCAATGGATCTCAATGAATCCCAATGTCTATGTCAAGCTGAGTCAAGCTGAAGCACTGGTAGCGATAAGACGCGCCACCTCCCTGAGTTGCTTGGTCAAGTCTTTGTTGTCGGTATAGAAGCTGGTCTTCAGCTCCACACTTCGTAAACTTGCTCGTAGCTTTGCATTGAAGTCAAGGGCGGCGGCAACTTTTTGGCTATACTCCTGTGTTGATCAGTCTAGGCTGATGCTGAGAACATCAAAATCATCAAACAACTCCATACAAAAGCCCAATCTCGCTTGCATTGCATAGCAGCGTGCTGTAACATGATCGCAAGATCTTGAATACGTTGAATACGTTGCAAGTACTTGCAAGTAAAATCTTGATAGATTCATATAGATTCTGTAGATTTCAACAAACATCAGGCAACTTTCAAATAAGGAAAATGGAAAGAAACCCTACTTGTTAGCTCAGCTTATCTCAGCTTGTTAGCTCTTGTCTGCTTGGGCTCCTCGCAGTAGATGTTGCCATGTTTTATGCTTGTAATGTTGTCGATGATAACTTGTAGTTGGCCTTCCTTTTGCAAACCGATGGGCTCACCGTTCGTTAAAATCTGCGCGCTGGTGTCGAACCCTTGCGTCCATGGCTGGGAGCCCTTCAGTGAAAAGGACATTGTCCGAAGTTTCTTGGTACCTCCGGGGACAAAGTCTCACAAAGTATGCATTCCAAATTAATTATTCGAACTCAGTGGCATAATATTGCAACATTTAATCAAGGAAACTCCATGAACCGTCAGAGTTAATCTATATTATTGTAATATATTGTAATTACATCTACCCTCCTATAAACTAACAAACACGGTGGAAAATCCACATGTGTAAATCATTTTCTGGGAAACCATGGGTTTTCCACCCCATCTGCCAGGCTTTTGCAAGCCTGCTGCAAGAGCATCTGCTAGCCTTCCACCTGCGCCTTTGTTGGAAGCACTCGCGTACTGGCAGGTGAGCGTTTGTGCTGCCCGCTGCTGGTCAGAATGCGAGAACAAGCCCACGCACCTGCCGCTTTTTGCAAGATCCGTTGTCTGTTGAGTAATTTTCATGAAACCCACTAAAATCCGAATTGCGATTTTTAATGCTTAGTTGTTCAGCAAAACTTAACAATAAAATGGGCCTTCACTAAATTTCCTAAAGTCCTGCCTTTCACCTGATCCATCTTTGTAAGATGCCTTGTCCAAAGGCTCGACTAATGATCCAACATTTGCTGCAAAAGCAAGTTCATTGCTGTCGTACAACTCCTTGAAGACATCCAGTTCTGGATGGATCCCAAACTCAGAGCAGGGCTGGCCAGTAGCGTTGATTTTGTGCAACGTAGTTGGATCCAAGGCAACACGCTGACGGACATCTCGGTATTCATCATAGAGAGGGCAGTTCATTGGAACCAACATATTGAAAGAGTCTGCACCTCCGTTGAGAAAGACCATGACCATGGCCTTATACTCTTGTGGTTCCTTCGCAGGTTCTGGTGGAGTTGGTGATCGCACACCCATTGGAAATGGATGTCCAATAGTATTGAACTCTGGGCTGAGGATCACTGCCTTCTGCGCCACCTATATGTGCAAGTGAAATCAAGTGAAGAACATCATGAAGAACCAAGGGTGTGATGGTCTGCGGGGTAGACACTGGAAAAATAAATTAAGGTTCACTCCAACTCTCCACACTGGAAAAAAACTTAAGACACTAGAAAAAACTTAAAAACCTGTACTTTGAGCATTTTTTGCAGCTGAAATCTCTTATTGGTACAATATATTTGCAGGGTTTTGGAACTTGAAACATGCAATTTGCATGGCATTTAAAGCGTTTGGCCTTGAATTCCTTGTTTGCACATGTTTGCACCGTGCTCGCAGCATCTTGAAGCCAACATCGTACTACGCAGGGGATTATCTGCAGTATTTCGTGGTATTTTGCAACATATTATGTCTAGAATTAGTTTTAAGTTTCTGGTTGATTTTAGGGTTTCTGTACGCTTAGTTTGTGCTTTTAAATTGTTTTACGGTTTAGATTTGGTTGCTTTAGGTTTTCTTTAGGGTTTTTTTTAAGGTTTGCTTCGGGTTGTGTTGTATAGTCTAGTGTTGATTTGGAGTTGGCGTGGTGTTTGTTTGGTGTCGATTTGAAGTTGTTGTAGTGTGAATTTAGTGCTGGCTTGGTGTTCTTTCCGATTGTTTCAAGGTCTATTGAATTTTGGTTTAGACATGGACATGTTTAAACTCTATTTAGTGGTAGTTTTAACATCTGTTTCGGTCTTTGTTCTGTAGTGCATTGGTTTATTTAGTGCTGGTTTAGGGTTTAATTCTATGGTTTCTGTAGGTTTTGCTGAGGGTTTATTTATGGTTGTTTCGGTGTTTCTTTATGTTAACATTTGTTATATCTTATATTTTTGGTACCGATTTATGGTTGGTTTGGTGCGTGTTTGATTTTGTTTTAAGTTTAAGGATGTTTAAGGTTTGTTTAGTTTTGGTTTAGTTTTTTAGGGTTGTTTGGATGTTTTTTTGGTGTTTCTTTCAGTTCGTTTTAGGGATGTTTATGTAGGACGGTTGGTTTAGGTTTTATTGACGGTTGGTTTGTGGCCTATTCAAGGTTGCTTTCGGGCTTGCAGAGGGCTAGTTCCGGAGATCAAAGGATGAGGAAGGTAAAGGACCAGGGGATCAAGAGGACCCAAGGACCAACGGACCAGAGGACCAAGGGACCAGGGGACCAGAGGACCAGGGGAACAGAGGACCAGGAGACCAAAGGATCAGAGGAACCCTAAACTATTTTTCCAGTAATTATATTTTATTTCCAGGGTCCTAGATTTACCGGGCATAACCGGCATAGCTCAAAGTCTTGAACGTCTGTGTAACACCTGAATACCATTGGATACTGTACCGCCTGCGTGGCGCATGGTCCCGGCACATGTTTTTTTTGGCCCGGTTTCTGGCCTTGTAGCGATCCGACCCTGCTGCCTCATCATATGCAGCTCGCAGAATGGCTTTATTGTGAATGCGTCCACCCGTCAGCAGCAAATCGAGCTGATCCAGTGATGGCTGTATGCAATCCAAAGGTCCTCTCAACGTGGAAGCTTTCACTAATCTTCTCATTCAACTTCTATCTTTCTCGCACGGTGCTGCGCGTGATTAGCGACTCTCCAGCTTGTTAATTTTGCCAAGCGGTTCTGACCAACGAACAAGAAGAGCAGGGGGAAACTTTTTTCTGCCACTGGGTCGAAATCCAAACGTGTAGGCATTCACATTTTGTGTTTTTGAAATGTGTTTTAACACATTTCCATTCATGGGTATTTTGACGGCCCTTTCGACCCGGTGATTTGTTTGTGCTATGCTGTTCAGGTGGGGTGGGGGGCGTGCAGTAATGTTCATAATTGATAAGTGCCTATAAGGCTTACCGAAGGAAGTTTAGAAGTCAAACTTTCGACAATATGGACAGATGAAACGCAGACATGGGAAGACTCAGAGAAGAGAAGAGAAGAGAAGAGAACCGAAGCGAAGCGAAGGGAAGAGAAGAGAAGAGAAGACGAAAGAAGATCAAAGAAGAGAAGGTCAGAAGAAAGAAGATCCAGGCGCGTGAAAAGGTAGGAAAGCAGCGAAACAATGCATTTTTCCAATGATTTGTGGCTCCGGAGGGTCGAAAAGTAGGCTCGCTAAAGCGGCGGGCGCGGAGCCATCTGACCAGATGATAGATGAAAAATTGCACGCCATTGTGGCGCGAAGCACATTTACAAGTAAAAGTGCTAACACTTTTGGAAGTAGAGCTGTCGAAAAAGTGCACGCTGTTGTGGTGCGAAACACATTTCGAAGTAAAAACGTACAAAGAACACTAACGTCGGAGCATTTTTGGACGTTGTGCTGTCGGAAAAGTGCACGCCGTTGTGGCGCGAAGCACGTTTCCAAGTCAAATTGTACAAAGCACGCCATGCTCGGACTACTTTTGGAAGTCGACATGTCGAAAAAGTGCACGTCGTTGTGGCACGAAGCAAAGTCAAAAATGTAAAAAAACAGAAGGGCACGGAGCACTTTTGGACGTTCAGAAGTGGCAGGCGCAGGAGATTGTGCACCTTGTCGAAAATGAGCAAAAGTCTTGTAGCAGTTTCAAAAACGATGGCAGGCGTGGGGCATTTGAAGAGGATCTGGAAAGATGCATTTCGCGGGAGATCAGGGCGGGGATTTCCTGAGAGGGGTTGCATTTTGGAGCATTAGATCGTGAGCTTTGGGAAGATGATTTTGTGTGACAGGTGCAGAACTTCGTATGACCTGGCATCACTTCTTTGTGGCAGGCGCAATACTTTAGACAGGTGGAGTGGCAAGACGCATTGGTACGAGGCCGTCAGCTCTGCACTCAACTTTCCATTTTTGAAGGACGTCTCGCAGAATTGCTTCGTAATTGCTTCGTTTTTGATCTTGCCAACTTCAAACATTGAGGAAGTCTCGCAGAATTGCATTGCTTTTGACGTTATCAAGGTCAAAAAATCAAAAAAATTAGGACGTCTCGCAGAATTGCTGCGTTTTTGATGTTGCCAAGTTCAAAAATTGAAGAAGTCTCGCAGAATAGCTTCGTTTTCAAGCTTGCAGATAGAGAGATAGATGGATAAACAACTACAACTACAACTACAACTACACTACAACTACAACTACAACTACAACTACATTGCGCTCCACTACGCTAATTACAGTACGCTACATTACAACTACAGCCACCACTAGTACCACTAGTACCACTAGTACCACTAGAACCACTAGTACCACTAGTACCACTAGTACCACTAGTACCACTAGCACCACTAGTACCACTACTACTACTACTGCTACTACTACCACTACTACCACTACTACCACTACTACCACTACTACCACTACTACCACTACCACCACTACTACCACTACCACTACCAACACCACCACCACCACCACTACCACTACTACTACTGCTGCTGCTTCTGCTGCTGCTACTAGTACTAGTAGTACTAGTAGTACTAGTAGTACTAGTAGTACTAGTAGTACTAGTAGTACTAGTAGTACTAGTAGTACTAGTAGTACTAGTAGTACTAGTA
>Ga0126342_10014122_pt1 | contig 14114 bp, 13 predicted proteins | sample Cyp1metagenome_FD_92528 | JGI IMG/M metagenome (GOLD analysis project Ga0126342, IMG submission 92528) | Coral microbial communities from Lord Howe Island, Old Settlement Bay, Australia - Cyphastrea 1 metagenome | ecosystem: Host-associated > Invertebrates > Cnidaria > Coral ...
AGCGAGCCTATTTTTCGGCCCTCCGGAGCCACAAATCATTGGAAAAACACAGTGTTCCGCGACTTTCCTACCTTTTCGCGCATCTGCATCTTCTTTCTTCTGGCTCTTTCTCTTCTACATTCTTCTACTCTTCTCTCTTCTAATCTTTCTCTTCTCTCTGCCTCGGCTTCTAAACTTCCTTCGATAAATCTTTTATACTACTTGTATGTGACTGCAGTCAAACAAACATGTCACTTCTCTGATATCATCTACAATCCATTTACTTCACACAATCCTTGTGATATCAGAAGCTCATGGTCAGTCCCAGGAAGTGCTACATTACACTGTTTCACTTTTTTGCACTCTTCGGCAAGCAAAACTAGCCAGTTCCATCTGGAAGAAGCACAACCGACATCAAATAACATTCTGACCCAAAACACCCTGCACTGGGCGGGGCTCCTGTGCATTACGGGACTGTTGCGATATCGTTCCACATGAGCTTCAAAACCCTGGTGAGGCCCGCTCCAGGTGACTTTGCACACCTTGCGTGTCAAAAAGAGCTGATGTTTTTCTTGACAGACGGTTGAGGCTGAAAACAACTGACAAATTTGACAACAAGTTCACTGGGAATGTATATTAAAATGGGAATGTAGCAAAGCAAGTATGACTTTACACCGAAGCCTCTGGAGCGAGTCTTGGAAACGCACAGCTCCGTCTGTATCTATACTTCACAAATGTCCTGCCTTTGAAGAAGGCAACGACCATTGCGAGAATCCGTCAAAGGTTCTCCAAAACATCTCTACTGCGTCCTCAGCGGTTGGACTCTGCTGTCGGTTCAACACAGTTAACACAGAATTCGGAAATTTGCTCCAACAGTTTGAGTAAAACTCTCAGGAGAACTCACAAACTCTATACACAAGCCCGTGGCCTCATTTCCTGTATGATTCTTTGAGAAGTCATGAGAAGTCACTGTTCCATCAGCAAATTCAATACTTGAGACTCTGAGAGCAAGCAGAGGCGGACGAAAGGTAGGTTAGGTGTAGGAGGAAAACGGGGCTTGTTTGGGTGGAAAGGGGCATGACATGCAATACTAAACCGTGCTGCTTTATGTCTCTGGTGTGATTCCACTCATGCGCCCACACGCGGCCAGCTACTCGGTGCATCTCGGTGCTCCCGACATGCCTTGCATTTTGCGTGTGTACCCGCGCTCAGCTTGAAATTCCAAATTCATCAGTCAGCGCAGGGAATGGAAGGCACAGTTCGCGCATGACCCCACGCAGTCGATAACAAATGATGCCCAGGATGTGGCAAAGAGGTGGGACAAATGGCTTACTTGCATGTCCAGCTATATGGAGAGGGTCCTATGTCAATTGTGGGTGCGCTATTTATCTATTTTGTGTTCTTTCAGATGTCATGTCATGTGTGGAATGCTTTTATCGTTGTGATTGGTTTCATGTGGTCCTGCCAAGCTAGCGCAGACTACTGTGAGGCTACAGTCCCACGCCCGAGCACGGCATTGTATCATGAAGGTTGCACTGTGCACGTTTCTTCCGGGGGTTCGGCAACTCGTCTCGTACGATTTGTCTTTGGGGGTTTAGTCAACCATGTTTGGGCTGCTGCCGTGTACGATACCCTGTTCGCCTTACAGTTAGCCCCTGTAATTCAAACATTGCCGCGCTGGTTCTTGTTCATTGAAAGGTCCATGGTGTGCTCAAATCAAGTCATGTTTCAGAACAAGGGGCTGTGGGAGTGCAGTTTTTCTGCACATGACTTACTTGCGCGGAGGGGGTTGAGGAAGGTACCGCCTGATAGTGTGCACCGTAAGCTGTATATGCTTCGTCGCGTTGCAGTCGGGGTGTTGCAGCTTAGATTTCGTATTTCTCTGAGTGCGGAAGAGAGAGGATATCATAGTTTCTCCACCTACCAGGATCATGTGGCGCTATCTTCCAGGTATGGTCTCGCCATTGCACTCAAATGTCTCCTGCACCTTTGGCTTCCTGCCTTTGCAGTCGGAGACGCAAAGCAAGTTTCAAATAGCCAAGCATGCGACGAGGTGTTGAATGCATGTCTTCTTCCATTTGGAGGCCATGATGGGAAGTTTGTGCAAAGAATTTAGGGCAACCAGCCTTGGAAGTATTGAACATTGTGGATGCAGAACGTTCCAAGAATTGCGGACGCCGCCCCAGAAGAAGTTCAAATGCCGGGCTGCTGGTTCAATCATGTTCATTACATAGTGCAAACCAAATTCATATGCCATGGCTGCATCATATCCCACGCCTGGCGGCATGCCACCGCTGGGGTTTGAGCCCGTGACCATTTCAAGGCCCCCCTCCCCTTATAATTGAAATCTAATACATAACGACCAGAATTCTACGTTTTGCCCAGACTAGCCCCTCCATACCCCCTATGATTGTGCTGAAGCACGGAGAACTCAGGTTGCTGACGCTACCTTTCGTGATTAGCACACATCGACAAACCGCATGTGCAAGCCTTCCTGCATATACTGTATTAATCTGTATTATATGTTCCGCTTTGTTTAGAAATCACTTGCCAAGATTCTTCCCGCAGGTTCACGAATGCATAACCAAGGTTGGAATCCCGCTGGAAGTCGTAAGGCAAGTAAATGAAGTCATAACCTCGGACTTGATACGACTCGATCATGGAGTATTTGCTGCTTGTACTGCTGTGAACTCAGGGCACACAAAGGGCAAAGAATCACGAAGAGCACTGCTAGATTTACTAGATACCACTAGTACGAGCACAATGCCAGGCAACACGATTGCAATCCATGCTTGTTGAGAAGCTCCAAGAACATCTTCCTCTCAAGGCCAATGGGCTCCGTGTTCCAAAAATGCGACATATTTATATTTTTATTTAAAATATATCTTTATATAAAATTATATAAACATGTTATCCACCTTGTCTATCCAAGTCGTGGTGAATTGGATTGTGAAGCAGTCGTTCATATCCTTGGTTGTTGGCTTGATTTGGGGAAGAAAGTAAATCCTTTTTTCCCGTTTATTCAGCACCAGTTGCCACAATGATTATCTGTTCATACAATCTGAAGCGCACGTGTGCCAATTGGTGAAATATATCCTGTGGCACGTGTAGGGCACTTGGCCACGACAAATTCAACGAAGCGCGCACAGGGGGTAAGGCATCTTTGTGCAAGATACGATCAGAAAAGGTGAAGGTACATAGAGAATATATGATAATATGCTCATTATGGATATATGATATAGAGGATATTAGATGATATTAGAGGATATTCATGGATATACCAAAAAGAGACACAGTCTGAAATTGCACTCAACTGCGCACTGTGTTACCATGTCATCTCTTGCGCCTGGTGTAGTTGTTTGGGATGTTCCGCATCATGACCGTAGTCTTTGGGCAGCCCGTCCTTCTTTCATCGGTCAAGAGGACATGCACCAAGGATGACCGCAACTTGGGCGACTGTGTTAGCCCAATTGGGAATCCCCTCACATACCCCACAGATCCACACATATATTTTATAAGAGGATTAGATACTTGGACATGTTCACAAATCATGCATGCCAGCAGGTTTGCATCTAGGAATTCTTTGTCCGAATATGCATCTGATGTCACCCGGGGTCAACCAGGTATATGCAGCAAGCTTGGAAACTCTGCCACATACATGCAAAGTCGTCCAAAACTCAGCAACAAAAAAACGTTGCACTAAGGTTGCTTCCGTGGATGACAAAACACAGAGAGAGAGGGAGGTAGAGAAAGGGTAGGTAGATACAGAAGTTGAGCAAAGCTGACTTCTTGTCTACCAAAGAAAATGAACATGCCGCCACAGAAGCAAGAACAGAAATCTTCAGTCTGATCATTCTGCTCACAGTTCACACAGTGTTCGCACAGTGTTCGCACAGACTTCCTGGCAGCAGGTCTCTCTGCAGGTTTCGGAAGTGGTTCATCCTTTGGCACTTCCTGAGATGGGAAGGGCGATCCCCCGCCCATAACTGCCATAGCTTGTGCCGTATCTTTCCCGAAATGAAACGAATGAAAGCTGGGAGTCGCCAGCAGGTTGCATAATGCTAGTCTTCGTACTAAAGATGGTCACTTCCTGTCTCTTCAGTGTGTCTTAAAATGTCTTGAACGTGATCAACATTCAAACTGCTAAACTTCCAACATCTTCATCCTTTCTTCGCATGGAAGTCAACGCCATCGGCACTGTCCTGTTTCTCCAGCTTCAGATCAGACAGGACGATCTCCTCCTCAGTGAAATCTTGTAAAGCTGAGTCCTGGAGCGACTGGAGCGACTCAGTGGGTCAGATGGGTCATCAAATGGAATTTCATGCAAATCTGGCAGCCTGCAGCTGCTTGAACTCCAAATAAAACTTATTTCGTTTATCCAATAAGGGTACAAGACCCACTGTCGGCAAAACATACACTTGGTATCACTTGGTATCACGTAGTCAAATGTACAGACCACCTTGCATTCTTGAAATAAAGGGCTAAAGAGTTGAGTTTTAAACGCATGGGAATTGTGCCAATATCTTTCAATGCATCTTAGCAACATGCATGGATTGCCATATTGCCATTTATCTAATATATTCTAAGATATCATCACTAATCCTTTGGCATAGTTCGTATCTTGTGTCAAACCCCAAGGCCTGGCCCCTTGCCAACCACGCTCCGTCTTAGACTTTCGGAACTTCTTGAAACGCTGCATCATGCTGGAGCCATTGGTCACCCTGGGAGTGAGGTGCACCACGAGTGAAGAATCAGGTGTACAATCTGTACTTTTGGCCTTTGTTGGTGATTGGTGATTGGTCTATTTTGTCCAGGGTGTTTCATTGCTTCGACTTTTTTGAGTTCGGCACCAATGTCATTTCATGTTCTGTTTCAGTGAACTTGCAGAGTATTACAGTACAGTACACAGGTTATATCATATCCTCACATTGAATCGTCAATTCTGAGCTGCAAAATGAGAGGGCTGAAAACGCGGTTGCAAGGGTTCCATTGATGAATTACCAAACATCTAAATTGTGCTTTCAGATGCAAGACTCAAAAACCTCTTGTCATGTCTTGTCAATAGGACTTGGTCCAGAGAGCTGGTTGAGACTAAGTCACTCAATGAAGGTGCTTTTCACCACCACATGGCAAATGAACTCATCCTGCAAGGCACACATGGCATTGCAGGCGTCAGATTCAATGGTCCGTGATGGTCCGTGATGGTCCGTGATGGTCCGTGATGGTCCGTGATGGTCCGTGATGGTCTGTGCAAAGAGCTTGAAAAAAATGTGTATAGACCACTTGTTGTGACTTGTTGTGACCCACTCCCCAATGGATGAAATTTTCTCCTTGAGACCAAAATTAAGCTAACATATAGGGAAAATGGGAATGCCATGAAAACACTCATCACTTTCTTTCCTGTAAAGCTTCAAGCTACCATGCTCTACTTGGCAAGAGAAAAGTCCAACAAAACCATGTAAGGTGATCTACGCACCATGGTCCAGATGAGCAATCCTATTGAGATTTGCTGAGACATGTTGAGGGTGCCAATTCGAATTGATAATTCTCGAGTCACAAGAGAAGCCATCCAGGTGAAGGGCCAGAATTCTCCCATGGACCCATCGGGAGCCGCAAGTACACCCAACCTCCGAATCCTCTTGCATCCTACCGGTCCTACCAAGTGACAAAGGGATCTCCGACGATCCCAGCGTGGGATATCTATGGAGTCTGAGAAGCCAACTCCCACTACAGTAGCGCTACAAAATAATGTAGTCACAAACTGGATCGCCTATACTGTAACTTCCCCTCTCTTGAAACATCTTGGGATCGATGGTGATCGAATGTGAACCATGTTAAGGTACGTTCCACGGCCGATTTGTCGATATTTTTAGTATTTATCTTCCAAAAATGGTGAGGGGCAAGGGGGGCCGTTTCAAACTGTTGCTCTGTCTACATTCACAAACTGTTGCATTTCTGCGCGTGAGTCTTTCCAATGTCGTGGGTGCAAACTATCAAGTCATTGTGCACCATACGGACCATACACAATATAATGGAATCCGCAATTCTTTTTCTGGGGCTGAACAATTGAAATCTAGCAACTCATCTAGAAGCAAACGTCAATTCCTGGAAATGTTTGTGAATTTGGATGTAAACATAGAAACTTTCAACTTGTACAAAACCTTCGTCTTTTTAAACACTTGCCTGGCCTGTGACTATGAACTTATAAATATTTGATATTTGTTTCATTACTAGTAATTCATCTGCATTGACAGCATCAAACCAAATTTATTGCAGAGCCGTCTTATGGATCAAAAATCCAAATGACATGTAAAGGAATAAATGTTTGAAACAAGAGTAGCATGGGGTTTCTCAACTCACCTTTTTGCTACACGTCAGCAAGCAAACAAACCTCAATTGCATGCAGCCTCGGGGAGCTTCCTGGCGTCGTTTCCTTGTCGCTGTCACCCTGCATGGCTGATTCAATGGCTAATAACCGAACTGTCTACTCACTTCCAACATCTTCCAACCATATCCGAATCATATTCACATTCCGCATTGTTTGTGCGAACACGGTGGCCAGGAACAACACGACCCAATCGGTGGAAAGAAGCGATTGCTTTGCGTGTGGGCTAAAGCAAACGAAATCAAATCTAATATCGTCCAATGTTAAGTTATGTATATAAATACCAATAGTGCCGCACAAGGCTGTGGCGGAAGTTTCAAAAATAGGAAACCTATGAGAGATTGGTTGTTGTGAATCACGGATGGCAGAGCGAACCGATTGCCGGACCGAAAGGTGGTCGGAGTTATGTTTTTTGGAATGGTTGCAATGGTTGCAGTGGTCACCTCACCCACAACTGCTGGACGTAGTGTGGTGTAGCGCAGCTGTAGTTGTAGTTGTACTGTAGTGGAGTTATAGTTGTAGTATGTTGTAGTGTAGTGCAATTAGTGTAGTACTGTAGTTTTAAATGTAAAGTAGTGTAGGGTAATGTAGTGTAATGTAGCGCGGTGTACTGTAGTGTAGTGTACTCTCGTGTTGTGTGTTCTTAGTGTCGTATAGTGTAGTGCAGTCTAGTGTAGTCTGTATGAAGTAGTGTAGTTGTAGTTGTAGTGTAGTGTGGTGTAGTTGTAGTGTAGTAGTAGTAGTAGTAGTAGTAGTAGTAGTAGTAGTAGTAGTAGTAGTAATAGTAGTAGTAGTAGTAGTAGTAGTAGTAGTAGATAGTAGATAGGTAGATAGTAGATAGTAGATAGGTAGATAGTAGATAGTAGATAGTAGATAGTAGATAGTAGAGAGTAGTGGTAGTGGTAGTAGTAGAAGTAGTAGTAGTAGTAGTAGCAGCAGCAGCAGGAGGAGGAGTAGTAGTAGTAGTTGTTGTTGCTGTAGTGTGCTGGCAGTGGTAGTTGTAGTTGCCTATCTATCTATCTATCTATCTATCATCTACCTATCTATCTATCTTTCTTTCTTTCTGCGAGCATGAAAACAAAGCTATTCTGCGAGGCTTTCTCAATTTTTGACTTGACAACGTCAAAAACGAAACAATTCTGCGAGACTTCCTCAGTTTGAGGTTGACAACATCAAAAACGAAACAATTCTGCGAGACGTCCTTCAAAGATGGAAAGTTGAGTGCAGAGCTGACGGCCTCGTACCAGTGCGTTTTGCGATTTTTCAAAAAAGTGATGCCAGGTCGTACGAAGTGCTGCACCTGCCACACAAAATCATCTTGGCAAACTTGAAGATCTGATGCTCCAAAATGCAACCCACTCTCAGGAAATCAGCGCCCTGACCTCCTAACATCTCTGATGGACATTTCTCTTGTACTGCACCTGCCACGCGAAATTCATCTTTCCAGCTCCTCTTCAAATGCCGCATGCCTGCCATTGTTTTTGGAAATGCTACAGCCCCCTATCCGTAGAGTACGGGGGGGGTTCGGAGGGGGGTACGGGGTGACCTATCTCTTACGGACTTTCACCCCCCCCTCCCTAAATGTAAATCTTCCGGGGCACGGTTTTTGACGTAGGAGGGGTCTAAGATACAAATAGCCTTCCCCATCGGGAAAAAATACGCAGGGGTCAAAATTGTTGCTTACACTTTTTGAACGCCCCCCTTGCTTACACCCCACGAAAAGGGTGGTGATGTCCGAATGTGCTTTGTACATTTTGACTTCCAAATGTGCTTCGCGCCACAACGGCGTGCGCTTTTTGAACATCTCAACTTCCAAAAGCGGTCCGAACCTGGTGTGCTTTGTACATTTTGACTTGGAAATGTGCTTCGCGGCACAACGACGTGCAATTCTTCATCTCGCATGGCCACATGGCTCTGCACCCGCCGCTTTAGCGAGCCTACTTTTCGACCCTCCGGAGCCACAAATCATGGAAAACAGAGTGAATCGCGACTTTGCTACAGTACCTTTTTGCGCGCCTGCATCTTCTTTCTTCTGACTCTTTCTCTCTTCTAAGCTTTCTCTTCTCTCTGCCTCTGCCCACCACTGCTTTTCCATCTGTCCCTATTGTCGGAAGTTTGACTTCTAAACATCCTTCGATTATTGTGTAAATACAAGGTAAATGCATGGCAAGACGGGCATTGCTGAGTGACTGAGCCTTGACCACTTGCCACACTTCGGAGCTTGTCATGGGGTGCTGTGCAGGACGGCGCTGAGGTCTTTGAGCCCCAACCCTTTGGGAAATGAAACGCGTATCAGTGCCGTAGCCTGATGATCCTGGTATATCTTGGTGGTACTGTGGTACTCTCAGAGAAGGCACAAAATGCGTCACAAAGGAATCATCATCAGCGGCTGACCATCAGGAAGGCCCTCTTTCACATGCTGGCTGGAAGACTTCCATGATGTGATAAATCAAGATTCTAGCATGATCTAGCATGCCCCTTGGTGTGGGAAAAAGCGACTTAGGTGGTCAAAAACTCAAGGGGATGAATTAAAGGCCGCTTGAAACACTAGTTGCAAACTCATGCAAACTCCCTATAACATACACAATACAACTATAATTCAATAATTGTGATAAGGGGTGCAGGGGTGAGTATGATTCAGCAGTTGACACCGGCAAAGCTGCAATTTCCGTGTCGCAGTTCCGGCATTCTTCGTGTTGCCAAGAATCAGTTGTCATCTGGAAAGTGGGCCATTCTGGTCTGGATTTGACTCTGCAAATACACCAGTACGAGGCATCGGCCCAGCTTATGCTGATTACTGCGAAGTATACTGTATACTGATTCTGTCATTGGAAGACCAGCATTCTGAGAAAGTAATCATGTTGTGCCTATTCCATAATACAAGTATTCTGTTTCCGTTCATTTACCTTTTATTCAGCCAGCCGGACTGGGAAAAGCTGGGAGATCCGAATCTCCCTCTGCTGAGACGTCGTAGATATTGTTGAGATTTGATGTCACCTCTTCTTCACCATGTCAATGTGAGGCAAGAAGGGCATGGCGTGCAAGACGAATTGAATTATTCAAATAATTTCAACATATGTCATCCATCCAGCACTTCCCTCGATTCGTTTGGCAGTTTAGCAGCGTTGTCATGAATGATTCTGTCTGGATGCCACAACATTGGAACACCAGTAACCCACAAATTCAAGTGTGGTTGGAATTGAAGGTGGCTGTGGCTTTAGATGGCTAATGATGGCTATAGGTGGCTAGAGTCTAGAGTATTGTCTACCGCTTCACGCCAGCAAGGCTCGCAACTTACACTGCGTACTTTTTCGAACTTCGATTGAAAGGAGAAAAACACACGTCAATGCATGGTCTCTTGCTGTATTGGCGCAACTCAAGTTTCTATGAGCAAGACACTTCAGAAGCATTCAACGAACGGCTTGTTGTATCTCGTTGTCATATTAACTATATGAATGATGATGAATCTGTTCCCTCCAACACAGGCGTGCTGGGCAGATGAACAGCTATGAGCAACAGAGCAGCGTTTCTTAGGCTGCGGGTGACGCATCTGGATACAAAGGTTGAAAATAGGCGCACACACAAAGCCCACGCTCAATTGCACACATGTAATGCATTGAATTATAGTGAAATCATATCTCAACGATAACGACTTCAGACGAAATCATGAACAATTGAACTGATATCATGGAGATTAAACTACAAGTGAACAGGCTAAATAAAAGCTACTGCTTCACTGTTGATTGGGAAAGTGGGTCCACCAACAGGGAAGAGGATTCGACTTGAATCTTTGGTTGTGATTTTTGGAAACCATTAGCAGCGACAATGTCGGTGCTTCTTTCCAACACCCAAACAGCAAAATATTAAGTTGGATCAAGAATATCAAGCAGGAAGTACACTGGAACCGTAGATGATCATAAGACCTATACTGCGTGGCACACGTATTCTGATTGCATAGCTGGTGCAAACAATGCAAGACTGTGTGCAAAATGCGATGTGCGGCTGAGATGTACACCCAAACCTCTTGGTGGCACTACCTTGGCCCTGCCTCCTTGGCATCAGACTTTACAACAACCGCATGCGGCATCATACGGCCTCGTGCGGCCTCGCTGTGACAACTTGGACAACGTGGACAACAACAGTAAAGAAACATAGATAAATTTTTAGAGAAACAGAGAAACAGTTTAGTTTCTCTATAAGACCAGGACAAGCAAATGCCACGCACATCATAGAAACAGCGTTGTGAACAACAAAGAAGCAAGCGTGAGAATCAGGATGGAAATAGATGCCAACGATATCTAACGATGCGAATGCATGGTCCTGAGGCCCTAACAAGATTCATGACCACACTTCTCTGCATCTCTCTCCCATTGCATGCCCATCTTGAAATCAATTCAGAGCATCTGACATTGTCGAACTTCTCAGAGTAAGCCAAGTGGCTCAAACTGCTGTAGCCAGAATTGGAAGTCAGTCAAAGTCAGTGCTTGCCAGCCTGCAACGCCACTTAGCAGCGGAGCCGATCAGCTGCGAATGTAAAAAATATCAAGGGTGATGCCACTTGAGATTCACTGGTTCGGTTCAGTCTGCCTGAAGTTAGGGTATACAACCAATTCCACCGGTTAATCTGGCTAAATATCCTTTACCTATCAGAATGCCATTCACACTATGCACATCCATTTTTTTCAGCTTTGGTGGCTGCTTGCACATGGCAATATCTTCTGCTGCGCATCTACGTTCCAATATTGCAAAGCTGCGGCAAAAGGATGGTTTCATCATAGGCCAATGGCCATGATGACCACCGGCAGGGTGCATGACACTAAGCTGCTAGTTGCATCTAATTGCTAGTAGTTACATCTAATTACTACTACCAGTAGCATCTACTAGCCATGTTCCAGGCGCATTCAGGCGCCTTCTTGGGGTGTTGGACTCGAATAGTCGGCGCTGGGAAGCGTTTCGGGATGCCCTGCGAGAGAATCATGGGCTTGTATTCGTCAGGAACACTCCTTGGCACCGCATCCGCAATCAATTCATCTTTACCCATGCACAATATTGCACAATATTGCACATTGCAAATGGACCGGATACCCTTGAAAAAACGCCCCACTGCAAGCCCTCCTTTTGACTTCAATGCAAGGGTGCTACTATACTTCTTGAATGCCTTATATTAGATTGCCTTACAATCTTGGGCAGGGACTTTACATGACTTTACTGCAATCTCCAATGCCTTGAGATGGATTCTTCCTAGTCTATCCCGGTCCTGACACTACATCACACAGCGTCTTGTTGTCAAATCTTGGAACGAAATCCAAGCAGCAAAGAAGAAGCAGTGAACAAGCTCTTGGACTTATCATTCATTCTGCGCTTTCATTTCCGGTCCAATCACACGGCTGTGGAACTCCACGAAAAGATACGAGCACATACTCTTAGGAGCTCTCAATCTGGGGATTGTTGAGCTGAACTCTTTTCAAAAGCCTATGAAAGGTCATTGCCTAGTTCCGACGAGTCTCTTGTGCATCACAGGACTATTTTTGTAGCGATCCACATGAGCTTTCAGCCCCTGTTTGGGACCACTCCAGCTCACTTGGCAAACCTCCAGCACACGGTCTCATCATGTCTCATTGATGGGCTCAGCGTGTATAGTACAATTGGATGGGTTTTCCCAGATATCTGGATCAGGAGACAGCAATAAAACTTGTTCAAAGAGGGCCCATAAGCAACAAGGATTGGTGAATGCCGGAATTCCGGTACTTATCATTGACGTATCAAACACCAAAGCCAGAGGATGCTTAGACTGGAATGCGCTTTGTATCCTTGCTGTACATGAACCAATCTGAGACAGATATGTGTGAACACGGCCATTTCAGAATAGAACAACTTTGCAAAGAACGCGTCTAAAGAATGCCTCTAAAGAATGGTCCTTTTGGTGTTCTACCATATTCATAGAATTTTATAGATATTCTACGTATTTATGTGAGTATTCCAATTGTCAAATACCGCCCACAGAGCGCTGATGCCGTGGCCTTAGAAGAGGGAAAGGACCAAGACCCAAAGCCATCGAAACTGCTCCAAAATTCATCCACGTCCTCCTGTTGGTCAAGTTATGTCAAGTTCATTGATCTCATTTTGCAATCAAAACTCATCAAATCATGATAATTGCAATGATAATTGCAATGGTCAAATCAAAGATCTCGAGATCAGAACAGAACAGGTCCGATGGAGATGGAGGCAATGGAGGCAACTCTGGATGTCCGAGGTGGCCGAAAGTTTTCCCATGGCTTTCCTCGTCCACCAGGTTGACGAAGGCATAGCCCAAGTTGGCCTTGCGGTCGAAGTCGATGGGCAAGTAGAGGAAGTCATACTTCCTAAGGTTAGTCCAAGGATACCCAAGGATACCCAAAAGCAAAAAACTTACAAGAGCCCATGTGAGCCGATATGAACCTATTCAACCAATGTTCTCACATGTTTTTATTCTTTTGTATTCAGGCAGGTTGACATCTTTTACCTACCAAAGCATCAAAATACTAGACACAGTTTGCGATGCAGTGAATCAAGTTCAATCAAAACCCAAAGTCAAAATGGATCAGAGATTGAAGATATCTGTAAGGCTGTCGAGGTTCCCCCCAAAGCCCTGCTCATCGAGCAAATGGAGGAGCATAGACCTCTAAACGGCTGAGGCAATAGAGGCACAAATACAGGCGCTGGACAAAATCATCACCAAGAGAAACTGAGTGCAAATTCTGAATATGGTTGGTAGACTCTTGGCTGCTGTCCTTTCACTGCAAAACACTTCATCCAACTCTGTTCAATTTTGCAGGCGTGCACACACACAGACAAACACACACGCATGATGTGTAGCATTAGCATATACAGAAAAGGACATCTCCGATACATGTATATGAACCGCAGAAGTTATTTGGGGGTTCTGCAAAGGCAGGGTGGACCTCTTTTCCATTCCCTTATATACAACGTTTTGATCCTTGACCTCGTTTGCCATCTCCACATATTTTTGTCTTTGTTAAGTCTTCAATTTTGTCCTACCTCGTTTTTCAAAGCCTAATTCTGAAGGTCAAAAAGGAAGTGTTTCTTCCTACTGTACCTGTTCGCAACTAAAAGCCGTTGCTCAAATATAATGATATAAAACAAGATCTATCTATATATATATATATACATATATATATTCGAAGGAAGTTTAGAAGTCAAACTTCCGACAATATGGACAAGTGAAAAGAAGAGATGGAAAGGGTCAGAGAGAAGAGAAGAGTAGAAGAGAGAAGAGGAGAAGAGAGAAGATCAGAGAAGAGAAAGAGTCAGAAGAGAGAAGATCAGAGAAGGGAAAGAGTGAGAAGAAAGAAGATGCAAGTGCGCGAAAAGGTAGGAAAGTCGCGAAACACTATGTTTTTCCAATGATTTCTGGCTCCGGAGGGTCGAACAGTAGGCTCGCTAAAGCGGCGGGTGCGGAGCCAGCTGGCCAGATGAGAGATGAAAAAGTGCACGCCGTTGTGGCGCGAAGCACATTTCGAAGTCAAAATGTACAAAGCACACCATTGTCGGACCACTTTTGGAAGCTGCGATGTCGCAAAAGTGCACGCCGTTGTGGCGCGAAGCGCATTTGCAAGTGAAAAAGCTAAAAGCACCGCACGGTCGGAGCACTTTTGGAAGTTGCGATGTCGAAAAAGTGCACGCCGTTGTGGCGCGAAGCACATGTCGAAGTCAAAATGTACAAAACACACCAGCTTCGGACCACTTTTGG
>Ga0126342_10014123_pt1 | contig 14114 bp, 20 predicted proteins | sample Cyp1metagenome_FD_92528 | JGI IMG/M metagenome (GOLD analysis project Ga0126342, IMG submission 92528) | Coral microbial communities from Lord Howe Island, Old Settlement Bay, Australia - Cyphastrea 1 metagenome | ecosystem: Host-associated > Invertebrates > Cnidaria > Coral ...
GTTTTGCTGACACCACGCTGTCTGGCTGCCTGAAAGCCACCCCTCATGCCTTGCTGCCTGCAAGGTCTTTCTGAGCTGGCTGGAGTCTTGAATTTTGAAGATCCCATAAACACCTATGTTAAGAGTTTCCCTTAATTTTAGGGGGTTAAAAAAAAATTCAAGACTCCAGCCACTGTACTTCCTGGCTAATAATAAATACCCCCCTAATACTAAAAACTACCTGCCGTGTTTTGTATTAGGGGGGGGTTTAGTATTAGGAGGAAGGGATTATATTATGAATTTATGTGATGTCATCCAATGAAAGCGTAGAGGCTGAAAAAATCTCGGCCGGGAACGGAGGGCTTTTTCACCTGATTTCCCAGTCAGGAGACCATCGTTCTATACCTTGGCGTTTCAGTGACGTTGATGTCACTGGCATATGCCTTCCAGGTGCGAAACGATCAAAACGGGGCGGATTTTTGGGGTGAGAAAAAAAAAATGCGCACCATGGAGCATACTACAGGGATTGTCTTACACTGGGTAAAATGAGCCGTTTGTGGGTTAGGGTTAGGGACCCTATTTCTATACTTTTCCCTGCGGCGGAGGATCAAAGAAACGTTGGAAGAAACAAGAAATCTGTTGGTGTTATTTCTATTGAATCATCATTACGGAGATTTACAAGGATTTACTGGGTATGATTATCCCTGACAAGACAATTACAATTGGAAAGGGGCTGCCACTTGTGGAGAGGGAAGACTGGCGACCCCAAGCCCTTGGCAACTCCCTTGGAGCATTGACTTATGCGGATTGTTTATAGGCTATATACCATTGTTGGGCAGCATTATAACACATTATTACATTTATGACCCATCATGGGAAGCCCATTCCCAACCTTATCTTCATAAAGTGTGACCTCAGAATCCACCAAAACCACACGGACTACCAAAGGTACCCCAAAGGTACTCCAAAGGTCTTGCGCGATGGGATGTAAAAACCACCAACCTTGGCCCGTGCTGATTTTCCAGGTGGCAGAGGGCCTCCGCAGGCGGAAACAAACACCAGATTGACAGAAAGGATTGGAAGCAAATGGGGAAACAAAAACAACAGGCTGAACCAACAAGCCTTAAATCATTTGACATATATTCTGAAATATTATTTATTATGCTTGTTCATAAGTATATATAATATATATATATATAATTATATAGAGGTATGTCCTGCAGATCATGACATTACTGTAGCATTTACATGACATTTGCTTATCGAATAGGACCCCTTGTTCTGCAACCATCACCTGGTGGAGAACTTGCGGTTCTCCCGCTGCAGGGGAGAGAACCACGTCAAGGAGGCAAAGGAAGCGCCGCTGTCACAGAGTCACCTCTGGTTATGACTAACATAGCCATGGTTTTTTGATGGCCCATAGAAATAGATGGTGAACAACTGGGTTTACCTTTTAAACAAATGGTGATATTTTCCATGGCTATGTTGAATAAGCAGAGGGTAACTATAGATACTAGATACATCTAGATACGGTAGTGAGAGTTCTCAGAAAATGCTTAGTTCCACTTCAGCATCTTGAAAAAAACATGTGTCGTTTACCAACCCTTTGTCAGCGAGGAGTAGCGGCGTTGTCCACGGCCTGCAGAACATTGGAGCTGCGAACCAGGTTTCTGTTTGCCAAAGTTTCTTCGTGGCCTTTGTCTCATCCCCATAGGATCCATGTATTGTATGCTATATATGGTAACATTTACCATCAATATACCCCCAATGTTAGCATATATACCAGCACCATGGATCCTATGGGATCTGAAAGACATCTTCAAATCCCAAGAAATCATGGAAATCATGGACTGTCCATTGTCAACTCCAAGAACGGTCGAAGCTGAGAGGTGTGTTTGGTGCTGGTTATTCAATTTGATGTTTGTTCGAAATACTCTTTCTGGTTGGTCAAACATTGTTTATTTTCCATAATATACGGGATAATCCTTCCCATTGACTAATATTTTTCAGAGGGGTAGGTCAACCACCAACCAGTTTTGTTCAACAGCTCTACCGGAGTTGTTTCGCAAATTGTTTCTACAAATTCAACATGGGTCCATGGGTTTTCGCATGGGGGATGCCCATCCAAAAAACTTGGAAATTTCAGCAGGTCGCCAGCGATGTTTTCGGTGAAAATGTGCGGTGTGCATGGGCAGTTGGAACGCCTCAAGTGCAAACGAAACCATTTCCATTTCCTAGAATGATTGATGGATTTCGATGGCGGTGAGGAATGTTGAAAGGAATTCGACTCCGTGATACCAATTTGGAATCACATATCGCTTGAGCATGTTAGAACATGTGTTCAACAGATATCATATATTTGAAGATGTTTGACATGTTAGTGACCCTTGCGTTTGCATGTTTCCATTTGACACGCCGCGGGCTTCACTGTGCCAGTGCTTGCCGCAGCCCAGATCCAGAGACACGATGCAGCCATTGAGCATGTTAGTTTACGAATAGGAGAAGCATATCAATATATGTTAGAACATTGGTCAGAATATGTAAGAATATCATAGAATATGAATATTAATTTACTAATATGTATATATATATAAACCTAATATATATTAGAACATATTAGGATATATATGGAAATATCAGATTTACAATTGATGATATTCCATCAGCTTCATGAGAACCTAGGAATCGAATATAATATGAATATAATCGAATTATATAGATATATACACGGAATTCTATAGGAATGCAATGGAATATACCCTTTGGTCATTTAACTAACATAGTCTGATATTGAAAATCACCATGTTCAATGGGCATTTATCATCGAACTAAATGGTCTATGGCTTCCATAGCTATGTTGTATGAATTACCAGAGGGCAGACCCCTTGTTGTTGTTAGACGTTTTCGTTTTTTGATGTTGTTGTCGCATTTGACCCCATGTTAGATATGTTAGGAAAAGTTCATTGTTGTACGTTGTAGGCAGTTTGTTTATATACCTAGTTTATGTCAAGCAAAGTATCCCCAACCATTTTATGTGCGTAAAACAAATGAGACGTGTTGTCAACATCGTGACTCTTGCAGAGCCGGCGTAAATCAGCACCTACTGCCAGCACCTTAACTTGTACAACATCCCAGCCAGAATTCTCAATGTTTTAGCAACTGGGGGTCCCCTGGCCAGCAGAACTTTAGTGCAATGCCCGCAGAATATTCATGGCATTACAACCGCGTCGAGCATATCGATCCTCTCGATCATTGTTCCCAGCGGTCGGGGACTTGTGGAATACCAAACGGAAATAGCAAGTCAACTTAAATCAGCTTTGGCCATCAACTACCCTTTGGTAATTTATCGTAGTACTGGAAAATCACAGTTTCTAACAGGTGAATCATTCATAGGCCATGTTCCATTGCTATGTTAAATCACCAGAGGGTATTCGTTCATGAAGTTCCTTCATGCCCATCCATGCCTCGTTTTCCGTGCTCACTTGATCAAAACAACCCAGTTTAGGTTGCCTAAACTGGAGGATCCCCAAGTCACCATGGGCTTTCAATACTAAAATATCCCCCCAACAATTTGGCTCTACAAAATGGGGACACCCAACCCCCCCAGGTCATCTTTTGGGGGTATACTAAAATGGTCCAATTTGGCTGATTTGAGGGTACTCCCATCTGAGGACACCTCCTGCATGATTGCATGCCAGATCTCCAGATAAAGTGGGGATGGAACTGTGGATAATGAAATGGTTGGCAGACATCAAAAACATGGTTTTGTGCAAACAAAAAACTACTAATGAAGATCAGAGATCAACATATATATATATATTAACTACTAATGTGCATCACTTAAAAACTACTACATGGTTTTCACTTAGTATATGTTTTAAAAAAAAAAATCTATAAACATATAAACATATATATATATATAAAAACTACATCTGCAGCTCTGGCATCGAGTCGCAAAAACTTGGCCCATCCCCGACGCCTTGGAATGAGGCCTTGCTGTTGGCGATCCTTTGCCGAGAGCTTTATGGTGGGGACAACTGATATGCTGAGATTGAGATCTTTTTTGTGTTTGGACATACACATATAATCACATATAACCACATATAGATATAGTGCACCATGATTCATGAAGAGCTAACATGTTCCTTTGTGTTGGTTTGTTTGGGGAAGCTGCTCATAAATGTCTCTGCCTGTACACCCTGCCATACCCTGCCTAATGCAGTTATCAAAACCAGAAAGCATCCCGTCAAAACAAACGACAACTTACCCTCTGGTAAACTTACAAAAAACTCTGGAAAATCACCCTTTTTAATGGGTAAATCAACTATTTCTATCACCATTTTCAATAGCTTTTTGTATTGTTTACCAGGGGTCTTCGCGTTCAGTTCCATCAAGTTCCATCAAGTTCCATGAAGTTCCATCCACCTTTGGCGGTCCAGTTGATCTTCGCAGGAACAGGGAACACATCCAGCGGTATATCCAGCGATATATATATATATAATTATATGTATATATATATATATCGATATGTGATTTTTCATCATGTCTCCATTCTTAGCCATTGAAAATTCGGTGAAAATTCATGTCGCCATTCTTAGGCGTTGAAAATATTCTTAGCTCCATGGTCCATTGAATCCAATTCGGCCCAGAGATGTCGAACATTGAACGCAGCGCGAGGTGGCACAGCTTGGGCAGAGGTTGGGACCCCATCGTGGGATCTCTAGCTGGTCCTGTCTTGGAATGTCTTGGACACATTCATATGCAGTATAAATATATATATATATATATATTTAATATATGTATATATATATATATGTATTTATGTATATATATATATGTATTTATGTGTATATATATATATAGGATTTCCTGAAATAGTGGTACCCCCAAATCATCCATTTTGATCGGATTTCTCCATTAGAAACCATCCGTTTTGAGGTATCCGCATTTATGGAAACCCCCATATATATAACTATAATACATATATTTATAACTATGTGTTATCATTTGATACGTACATTTGTATGCATTTGTCATGTATGTATATAGATGTATATATTATCTGTTTGGTGGTTTCAAACACTTTTTATTTTCCATAACATATGGGATAATCCTTCCCATTGACTGTCATATTTTTCAGAGGGGTAGGTCAACCACCAACCAGTTATTGCATGCGTGGAAGCGTATCAACAGTTCCGACTTGGAGCGAAGTTGTTGCTTCCGCAAGCATTCCTGACCATTCTTGAGATTCAGCGGCAGGTTTCATGCCTTGAGCTGTCCCCAAATATGGATCCTCAATGGTTGGGGAAACCCCGTTCGCAATTTGTCGATGTGAAAATTGGACGGACATGGTTCTGAATGGCGGAATAGACCTAGTTTCTTTTATATGTTTTGGTTCCTTGGGTTTCAGGCACGGACATCTTCAAGCAATTTTCTCAAGTCAAGATCTTCTACACAACAGATCAATGTCGATATACATGGTGAGTCAGCCTCTCTTCGTAGGCCTTAGATGAATTCAACGGTCAAAGGTGAATTCTATCTCGGTCGAGCCGGTTGGCCAGATTTTTTCAGGGTCAAATAGTTATGTTTCAAAACTGCTTGTCATCAAAAATTGGATGCAGAATGAAGAAGCAGTTCAACCTAAATCTATTGATATCTATTGCCCGCAAGGTCAATAGAAAATTTGACCCATGTCCATATTTAGTATCAATCCATCGATTGAAGGTCAAACACGTGATTCGGCTAGTTAGATACCCATGAAGTATCGGAGTGGTGGCTAAGTCACGTTACATCCCGGCATGTGATATAGAATATTAATGAATATTACAGCATATTATAAATTCATGATCTAAATCCCTTCTTTTGCGGCTTAATTTGGAAAAAAAACAAACATTTGGGTGGTGCAAATTCCCTGCGTTTCTTCGGCTGGCCAGGGGTGGCCATCGCTTTGGCAGTTTCTTAGCGGAGCTTTTGAGAGTTGAAGTCGCTCTTGTAGGGGAATTCACCACGTTAGAACCTGAGAAAGTTAGAACGACTGAGTGAAGAAAATCATTGTAGTTCAATTCACCAACCATCAACCTAGGAAATCTAGCCACAAAACCATGAACATGTTTTTGTGCCAGAAATGTTGAGACAATTGACCACCAACCAGGCATCCATTACCTGGGACCTGGGTAAACCTTTGTTTTTTTGGGTGAAAATGTGCTAAGTACCGGTACAGTACAGTATTCATAGTCTTCCATCAGCTGGCAAGATGTACTGGCCATTCCACCAGGATTTGAAGTGTTGATATGAGGTATGCTGGACCGGAAACCATTCCACCAGTCTTTTCCGGAGACCGGAAAAGAACCAATAATTTTCCGGGTCCATATTTTGGGTTTGTCATGGTTTGTCATGGTTTGATTATGTATATAGATAGATTAGATTGGATTAGTTTACTTAACGTTTCGATTAGACTGGATTGGATTAGATTGGATTCGAAAGATCGAAAGATAGCAAGATAGACAGATAGTCAGATAGACAGAAAGAAAGACAGACAGACGGACGGACAGACAGACAGATAGATAGATAGACAGATGGACAGATAGACAGATGGACAGATAGACAGATAGATGGATCGATAGCTAGGATTTACATGGATTTACCATCATGCATGTTCCCCATGGAGATTGCCACAACTCTTCGGGCCCCCAATTTTGTGAGACAGTCAACGAAAAAACACTCTGGCTTTGAGGTGAATAATCATAGGAACAGCCCCATGGCAGAAAACCATGGCCATTTCCAACGACCTCACTGCGACCGAACCCTGGAATCATGGTTAATAAGGGATATCATTCCCAAATGGCCCAACAATTCAGGTTAGTGAAATATTGTAACTTACCCAGATGGATATGAAATGGATAGCCCATGGATAGCTGATTTTATGAAAGAATCACTGAAAAGGATCTGAATAATTATGTATTTTATGCATTTGTTTAAAGCCATATTTCTGATTGCATATGAATAAATCTTGAAGATACAAAATGGTGATCCTTTTCAGTGATCTCATACTGGTTGGTGGTTTGGACCATGGCTTTTATTTTCCCATTCAGTTGGGAATGTCATCATCCCAACTGACGAACTCACTCCATGATTTTTCGGAGGGGTTAGCAGCAACCACCAACCAGATTTTACGTGGCCAGGACTCTTCTGATTTCCATGTCGCTTAAATGTCGGTTCGCGACACCCAGGTTCCGCCCCACGGAGGCGGTGTGTCACCACCACTGGGGAATCCGATGGGCTTGGGTTTTTGTGAACGGTGATGGTTGATTTTCCCAACCCATAGGATCCATGTATGATATATGCTAACATTTGGGGTATATTGATGGTAAATGTTATCATTTTTTTAAGCATACAATACATGGATCCTATGGGCAATGGGAAATCCAATACTCAGGGGAATTCTATTGGTTGTGTGTTATTTTTCTTTTGTTGGAGGTTCCGTCCTTAAGCAAATCCAAGTTTTTTTTGGGCCAAAGTCCTTGGGCCAGCACCAATTTCAAGCCATGAAGCATGGAAGAGTTTTTCGAAGAGCCTCAAAATCATCGCATTCCAGAAGTTCTGGATGGTATGAGCAAGAGAATAGGTGACGTTCCCATAGTTTAATAATGTGATCATGTGTTAAAAAAATGGTTTCTCATCATGTTTCTAGCATTGTCTCAACATTTCCCATCATTTTCCCAACATGTTACCAACATGTTCCCATCATTTTCCCAACATTTTCCCAACATTTGCCACATGATTTAGCGAAATCTACCAGCACTTAGCCATCTGGGTCCCTCCAAATCCTTCAAAATCCCATGCCAGGTGAGTACACCGCACGCTGGAGCTCACGGTCTGGAAACGCAGAGTGGTTACCCTGTTGGGTGAAACTCATAGTACATATATATATATATATATAGTGAGTATATTTACATATAGATTTGTATATATATATACATATATATATATATATATGGTGTGTATATATATAGTTTACATATATTGTTATATATAATTATATATATATATAAATATGTGGAAAGTCCACACCATTTACAGACGATGTTTCCTGGGGTTTTGCCATGGGTTTTGCACATCTATGTTGTGGATTAGTGGCCAAAAAGAGGGGATTATGAACTAAGCCATTGGGGTACAAACCAGCCAGTATCATAGGATAGGGTTATTTTTCATGACTCAAGCGGTTGATGGAGATCAGGAGCTACTGGTATCCATATTCTTCATGTAAGAGTTTCGAAGCACTGTTGATGGTTGTAATTGGGAATCCAAACTTGCGACTTATTTCAAGATTGCACATCACCTCTCAGGTGAGCCGAGTTGAGTTTCCTGCTTAAGAATGACCTGTTGTGGTTGAAAATGGGTGCCCCCATTTTTAGAAGCCCCCGATTGTTGCATTTTGATCGGAAGTTTTCTTGGGGCATGTTCCAATAAACCAGGTAGTCGACATGGTAAGACTACCGATCCGAGGCTGCCTGAGGCTATCTGTAATTCCCGATAGTTTCCGATACCCTCTGGTAATTTAACATAGCTATTGAAAATCACCATTTTTAATGGGAAAATCCACTATTAATGGTCATGTTCAATAGCTATGTTAAATTACCAGAGGGTAGTTTAATTGACTTGCATGGTCTCGACCTCGAGGTCGCCGACCTCCGGATTTGGGAAATGATTGTCAGGACTAGGTCAGGTTTCCTAGGTCATAGGGGTACCCCTAGTCATCATCCATGTTATGTTCGGATTTTCCATGGATTTTCCATGAAATAAACTTATAAAGCATCCAGCTTTTGGGGTTCCTCCATTTATGGAAACACCCACTTGATCCAGATGCCATTTGATCCTGAATGGACTAATTAGGCTGGAAGGTCAAAGAATGACTGGGTGTGGGTGTTATAGTTTACAACAGTTCATAATAGTTCACAACGGTTCATAATGATTTATCATGGCCTACAATGATTCATGCTACATCAGAAAAATCATCAATCTCAAGAAATCAAATGGATCATAATATATCATATATATCATAACATCTCGCTGTCAATCATTAGTGATATGCATATGAGATTTCCTTTGATATGGTGGTACCCCACAGTAGACACTTTTAGTACTGAAATAATCATGGCGACTTTCCACCCCCACTTTAGGACACCTCCACTATATATATATATATATATATATGTGTGTTATGTTATGTTGTGTTATGTTATGTTGTGGTGTGTTATATCATGTTATGTTATGTTATATTATGCTATATATACATACTGTAATATGTATACATGTACACACATATACATATATAATATATACATACATGTACGTATATAAATATATACATATCTATATATCACCATCATCATCATCATCATCACCCATAGGATCCATGGTGCTGGTCCATTAATGCTCACATTTGGGGTATATTGATGGGATCCGTCATGGGTCGTTGCTGATCCGCCCAGGTGAACACCATGAAGAGTCCATTTTTGAGGACCGACTGGTCGCAAAAAGACTGGATGACTGAGGTACACGGACTTCAGGAAACATCCATACTATATACATAAATATATATATATATGGTTGCGGACACCCAAGAAGCAGATTTATGCCACTGCCAGCAGACAAGCAGATTGCTCAAAACCCTCACCACTCGTGAGGTTTATTTGCTTATTACAGTCCAAAATGCATTTATACCCCAAGATCCAAAATCTGCTTATTACTGTCTAATTTTCTACTGAGGTAATTGTTACTGTGCTGGAATTTATTGGGCTACGCCCTGGAATTTATTGGGCTACACCCTGGAATTTATTGGGCTACGCCCTGGAACCACCTATATATTGTACAGTCCCTTCCCCCTAACACCCCCTAGCATTAAACACATCCCCAGAAGCATTGGTTTAGAATTGTTTTTTTTTAAACCATATATATATATACAACATATATATATATTTAGAAGAAAAGAACAATCTACCTTTTGGGATTGACCTGTAAGAAGCAGATTCACAATTCCACCACTTTTCCCAATAAAACTACAAATTCCTGGAATCTGCTTATTACTGGGTCACTTTTGGGGCAGGTCATTTTTGGTAGGGTCTTATTTGAGGAAATTCCCTGATTTTGAGGTGTCATAAGCAGATAAAAATCTTCTTATAAGACGTCCCAGTCTATACATATATATATATGTATATACACACCTTCGGGTGATCAAACATGGTAGTGAAACAATCCCTTGTAAATTATTTTTTGTGGGAGAATCGGCTATAAATTGAGGATTTTCGATTGCCATGTTTGACTACCGGATGGTAAACAATATATAGGTGCATGTAGTAACCCCCAAGATACGATAGAAAAGCAAAATCCGATGTTAAAATTGTGATCAATTGACCGTGTTCTATCTTTTTTGGGGTTACTACGTGTTATATAAAACATATATATATAATACATACTGCCACCACTGCAGTCAACACTAAAACTTGAGATTTCAGACAGAAAGTCAGTCCCTGTGAGACTTGCTACTGCTACTTCTACAGAAGGAATCCATTTCATAAACCAAAGCACAGTTCAGACACCACCCAAAGGGATATTCCCATTCAACGAAGCCACACATGAAAATGTTAAGGTTTCGAAGCGTTTCCCGAAACATCCTCCGCCAGGAGTTTGTTGATGAGGTAAAGCTATGTCCGTGGTTGCTCTTTGTCGGATGCTTACTAACTCTGCTACAAGCGCCCGATCGTTTTAGGGGGATACGCTTGATGTATCTTGATGTGGGCCTGACCTCATCACCATCCTGGCCTCATCCCGGACCAAAGTTCGATGTCTCAAACTTTTGGGTGCCTCCTTTTTTCATGTTTCTACATGGCGACAAACAACTGTAGCTCAGGCAGAAATCAGCCTTGTGGTTCTCTTGTCAGCCCTTTTCGAACAGCTACAGCATTGGGTACGAGAGCACTTGGACCATTCTGGCGACAAGGTTGGCGTGTCGCCTGGACCGAAGAAGCGGAAAATGATGGGAATTTGCTAGGGAGAACTATCCCAAAAACAGATCCCGAAAGGCTATAAAAGGCTGACAAATTCAGGGGAATGTGAATTATTGTTTACTGTACCATACTGTACCCTGATTTTTTTTTAGCTCCAGTTTGCCTTTTAGATAATCAAAGTCCGGCCCTCACGACCTTGGGTTAAAGATCGCAATGATCGAAATTAAATCATTGCAAAAACACAGTGTTTCGCGACACCCTACCTTTTCGCGCACCTGGATCTTCTTTCTTCGGAGACTTTCTTTTTTTTGATATTTTTTTTTCTCCTCTTCTCTTCTCTGACTCTTCCCATCTCTGCTTTTCATCTGTCCATATTGTCGGAAGTTCGACTTCTAAAGTTCCTTCGATGAGTATTATTATGCATACAGTATTACACTTCACTATACACTCATATTATCTCATATTACTAATGCTTGCACTGGGTCTAGTTTTGATGTCACTAATGATGTCACCCGAATCGGGCATCCGAGGCAGATCATGGACATTCTGTTCAAGGAGTTCTCTGGTTTGGGTTTTATAGGCCGGGCCACGGCACAGACCTGTTGCTTGATGATTGGTTCGGGGGTTCTACCACCCATGATATATTTGGGATGATCACATTCCATAAAGTGGGCACTCCTATAAACCAACCAAGGGACGACAGAGCCTCAACAAGGTGGGTGTGATCCGTTAGTACATATTTATCTTGCAAGAAACCAGATCCATGTACAATGTACAAGGAGGTGCCCCATGGTTGTAAGTATGGGTTCTATAGATTTCTATAGATATATCATGCATGGCATATCTACAATAAACATCCATAAACAACAGTTGTGTAAGTTGCGTATATTATACTATAGATATATGACTTGCACATCCACCTTGACGAAGAAGCCAGGTATGTTTCTCTTCCTCGTGACTCAAAGCCACATCACTGCCGATGTGCTGGGCAAGAGAGTCTTTGGACATCATTTGGACAAAATGGGCACAGAGGATCCAGTCGCTGAATCCTTTGAGACTGTCCCTCGATCTGGATATTTGATGATATTTGGTCAAAAGGGCTGCCGTGATTTCTCTGTACTGATCTAGGTGAATCTTTTTTGCATACCAGTAGGTTTGTGTATTTCAGGCTGGTGTCGGAGTCATTTGTCATGTGATGATGTTTTGTTCCGGTTGTCCGTTCCACAGACACATTCGTTTGGGATCAGCTCCACCAAACTCGAGATGAACCCCATGGCACTGCGCAACCAGAGGCTGTGAATGTGGAATTCTCAGGAGAATTGTCCAGTTTTATGCTGAAATGGACTCCCTATCAACACCCTGCAAAATTGAGGGTCATCGTTTGTACCAGGAAAGTTGGCCCAACATGGTGCGGCCCGGGATGCGAAGCCCGAAGGGTGGAAATTCTGGGATTTTTTTCCTCGAAGCAAAGCCGTGGAAAGCTGTGGAACCCAATACCCATAGGATCCATGTATGGTATATATGGTAACATGGATCCCATATTGTACCATCAATAGACCCCAAATGTTAGCATATATAGCATACATGGATCCATATGGGATATGACTCAGGTCCATATGATGATTTTCCTTCTCATGGCAGTTCTTCTCTTTCAGGCACTGGTGGCTTCGGTCACGGGCCGCAGATCCATCGACAAATTTGGAACTTTTTGGGGCGGTACTAGTATATGTATAATTATGTACCCTCTGGTAAACTAACATAGCTATTGAAGCCATGGCCCAGTCGAATGGATTTACCCCGCTATAAAATGGTGGATCTTTCATGATCTTTCCATAGTTTTCTGTTAGTTGACCAGAGGGTAACTATAAATCATCTGGTCATGGTTATTGATGTGTACTTCTATGTACTTCTGTATTTCCCAGGTGGCACCAATGGTGAATGACGTCTTTCGCGACGTCTTACGAAACGCAATTAGCTAACCCAGGATCATGTGTTACCGTGAAGACAATTAGTAGGGGAGTATGACACGGTATGACAATGTATGGCATTTGATGCCAACACAACTAGTAAAAGAAAGCAATGGTTTGAGCATAGTTGTTTTCAGTAGGACAGACATCGGGAAATTAATGGGGAAAGACATATTGCTGAACTTATGTATCTTATCTGTTTTTTTTAAAGTTCTATGTTTGCCTTGAAATTCGGTACGTTGAGGCCATGGCAATGCTCCGGGTCACGCAGGGAGTCATTGAAACTTGGGGTCGCTATGAACGTGCCAGAGCATGGGGACTGCGACAGGAGGGATCCCGCTGTTTTGCTGGAGAAATCAGAGACTTCCCAATAGATCCCAATGTTGTATGGCCTGGAGTATCTATCTAGGAAAAAAATAACCATTGAAATATGTGGTTTCACCTGGTTAATTAATACATATGCTGATATGCTATCATATATATGTTTAATTCCTTTTTAAATGTTGAAAGTATCAACATTGGGAATGTTTTAGCTAGCTGTTGACTACCAACAGGTAAACAATGGCTATAGGAAAGCATCCCAGAATTTGTTGAGCAAAGCCTTACCGGGTAAATGCCCAATGTTTGTTGCTGGAAAATCTGGAAATTGCCATGTCGTTGGCTCAAACCCCACTGAATCCTACTATACATTACTATGTTCTCCTGTCCAATTGACCCCCCCTCAAATTATCTCGCTTCCATTTTTCATTTTTCGTAGTAAACACAGTAAACCTTGCATGGCAAAAACGTGAAGATACCCCGATAAAAAGGGCCCCGTAACTGTTGCGTTGATGGTTTCGACTATTTCTATTTTCAAGTAAATGGATCCAATCCAAATGGAGGTACAATCCCAACTGACTCTGAGTTTTGGCGAAGAAAATCCCCTCCCAGATTTCGGATGGGCGGCGGCCAGTGGAAGGCCCGTTTCATCCATCTAACATCCATGAAAATCAATTGTTTAATCCATTAAAGTCCATTAAAGTCCATCAAAATCCATCACACATCCATCAAAATCCATTAAAGTCCATTAAAATCCATCAAACATCCATCAAAATCCATTAAAGTCCATTAAAATCCATCAAACATCCATCAAAATCCATTAAAGTCCATTAAAATCCATCAA
>Ga0126342_10014124_pt1 | contig 14114 bp, 10 predicted proteins | sample Cyp1metagenome_FD_92528 | JGI IMG/M metagenome (GOLD analysis project Ga0126342, IMG submission 92528) | Coral microbial communities from Lord Howe Island, Old Settlement Bay, Australia - Cyphastrea 1 metagenome | ecosystem: Host-associated > Invertebrates > Cnidaria > Coral ...
CTCGCATTCTCTGGTGCCCTTCTCCTGCCGGACCCCGGGCGGCAGTGGGTGGCAGCCCTTTACATATATAATGATTATAATACCCAACTTTCGCGAAACTTTCGCGAAATAAAAATTTACTTTTGCAAACTCGAAAAAAAACTTTCGCGAGGGTTTCCAACATAACATGCACGGCTTTCGCAATTAAAACTCCTTACAAGGACCTTTAGATCGATCACCATATACACATAAATATATACAATAATATTATATACATATGGAAAAATACATCGGTACATATCGGTACCCCATGGTACCCCGCAATAGGAGTTGAAGAAGCCTCTTGTCTTGGTTTGATGTTTTTTTTAACGCGTTACAAAGCCGAAAGTTACCAACCACATTGGTAGTTGCAGGGAGCATGATTGTTCATCCTCATATCCAACTTCCAGTCATGGTTCATATATGCATACCACTATTTAATGGCTGGATTTCCAATGTTGTCCCGGATAAAAAAGAAAGTTTTTTTTGTTTCTCAGTTTGTTGCGTATTGAGCGTAGGTCTGTTGTGTAACCACCAATTTTGGTGGTCCAAACCTTTGATGATTGAACTGAACTGAGCTGCTGTTTGTAACTGAACCAACCCATATCTACCAAACATCATATCACATGTTTCAAAAATTCAATCTATAACCAAAGAGGTTTGTCTGGAAAATAAGGTTCCAATGTTTTATCATCACTTTCCCCATTAGAATAACCTACGTAGCGGCATACACAATTTTCAGTACCACCCAGCTAGTTGCCCTCTGGTAATTTAAGATAGCTATGGAAAATGATCATGTTAATAGGCAAAGCATCTATAAATATCTGTAGTCCATAACCATGTTGAGTTGCCTTAAACCATTATACACCATCAATTTTTGGTCCACAAAGATTCATGTAATCTTTTGCTGGTCGGTTGCACCTCTGCACCAATGGGGTCCCAGGTCAACTGCGTGCCCACTGTGCCTGCCGTTGAAATCAGGGATCAAGGGTTGTCTATATCAAAAGTGATCCCAGAATCCGCCAGCCTATGCCGGCGTGTTTCCTGTGATGTGCTGTGATGATGGTTGTGTCAAAGTCTCCTCTGCGCGTATTTTTGTTTCGCCTGATTGTAACTACCCTATGACAATGGGTCAATATCCAATAGTAGAAATTGTTTGATCAATAATGGGTAGATGCCTGTAATATGCCATATTCGGGGGATGGACATCAATTTACGAATTCCGGCCTGTTTTGGGAATGGGGTTTTGACCCCTAGCCATACACTTGGTTGTAGTTGTACCCCTTCAATTTGTGGTTGTACCCCTCTTATTGTAGCTGGACAAACCCTAATCACTGTACGCGTAACTAAGGTTCTGGTTTACTTACTAACTTTTGTGAATCACAGCGAATGTACGAATGCGCCTACATGCTTGCAACACATTTATAAATCTCATATACAGATATATACAGTACTGTATATATACAGAGAGGATCAGAGAGGTATATCAATATCATTTGAAAACACACACACACACATATATATACATATGTACTTGAGTGTAAAACATGAATAACTACACATTTGAAAACAAATACAAACAAATACTAAGATGCTAGTATACATCAAATACGCGTGCGTGCGTGTGTGTGTGTGTGCGTGTGTCTCTGACGCCATCATCCGGATTGAACATGATCAGGTCACCAAAAATGAATATGAAGTATGATGAAATCATGTAAAATTACCCTCCAATAAATTAACATAGACCCTGCCAGATACGGGTCGGTAAATTAGTTTCCACTAAAAAATCATGATTTTCAGGGTCTATGTTAATTTACCAGAGGGTATATCAAAACAATCATGTCAAATTATTATATCAAACATGCAGGTTTCCTAAAACGTGGGTACCCCCAAGTCATTCATTCTAAAAAAAAAATCAATCATAAACCATTCAGCTATTGGGGTATCCCCATTTATGGAAACGCCCACATCATTAAATAACAACCCTGCATTGGCCGCGTTTGTTGCCCGCGTCTTTTGCCGCCTTCGTCGCTGGAGGCAAAACTCTCCACGTTCTCGGGGCTCTCATCTTCCGAGTCGGTGGACCTGAGCAAAGACATCGATCGGGATACCAAGCAATGTTCTATATATATATATAAACATTATATCTGGGCAGATATTGGCCAGCCTGATATATTGGGCTATATTGGGATAATTCCTTTTACTAACACCATTATTCCAGTGAGTAGAAACCATTGTTTGTCATATAACCCGACCATGTTGTTAAATCTGCTGATAAAAGAATGTTATTCATCATTCATTCACGCATTGATAACATGATTCATCGTGTGGTTTTCATCATACTGTCTTGGAACCCCGTTTACCATAAACCATGTGCACCAGAAACCATTCACCAAGCATTTTGTTGGGGTCATTTTACGTCATTTTCCGTCATAGGGCTATTCCCGATGTCATTGGGTTTACCACCTTAGCCACATCCTTATTCCTTTTGAATGCTGTTGAATAAGTGATAATCAGAAAAACCAACAACCATGACATAAAGAGCAACACTTTACCCGTGATTATCAACCATACCGTATTCGCATTGGGACACACACACATTTATTTTATATATATATATATATATATACACAGTGTTTTATCATGTTTTTCGTAATATTGGGATATGATCGGAAATTGGGATATCAACCATTGCTAATGTTACTAACCTTTGCCATTGCTAATGTTACTAACCTTTGCCATCACCATGAACAGTAAATATTACTAATTATTAATCATCAAACATCAATAAGCCGATAGTGGTTAGCCATGTGCCCGCACATGAAACAAAAATATCAGTAAACGGTCAAATAATGAGCTGCAAATGGAATTTTAAGACATAGTGCAATCATGTTTTTGTGATTACACAATCTGGGATATCATAATGGCAAATTGATTGGTAATAATGGCCACTATTAAGTCACTATCGTCTTTTGGTATTTTTTTCGAACGACTACGTATAAAAAACTGTTTTGATAACTGGATGTGTCACTAGTTGTTTTTGATACTTCGTTATATGGAAAACACGGTACCGCTGGCCGTCTAGATCGACCAGGTCGTCCCCAAACTGGATTCCAAATGATCCCCAGCACAAGCTGCCGTTTCAGGCGCCTAATTGTTCTTTAGTAGATGTTTTTGTGGTTTCCATAGCAGAGGTATGTTTGCGCATGTATCTATCTATATATATATAAATATGTGTGTGTTTATAAACATACATACATGCATAAGTACGCATACAAACCATTACATACCAATGTTTATCGGCGTTTGAAGGCATCAGCAATATTTATTGAGTACGGTTTACCTTGAAGCATGAGTGGAATAAAACAAGTGATAAGCAAAAACTGGCATTGATCATAGCCAAACAACTAGTGAGTAAACGCACAAGGTTATGATTAAGCAACATGTGGGTTACAATTTTCAAATGATGCACGTATCAACTATCCAAATAATTCCTGGGAATTCAAAATCAACCAAAGGAAGAATGAACAGTATTTATTGGGGATCATGACGGGAACAATCCCCTTGATTCCTTTTCTTGGCGCAAATTAAACCTGCAAGTGGAACAGAGAAACCACTGACGACAGACATTGGATACGATCAAAAATTGAAGGGGTCTCAAGTAATTATCAAGGGGAAACATTTCCGCATATATTGTTAATTTAAGCCTAAGTAGATAGTAAAAGGACCCTTCCGAACGAAAAGGTCAGCATGTTGTGCTTTTTTGAACTTGGGATCATTATCCACATCCAAAGAATTTGGATACCTCACCACAAGAGGGCACACAGAAAGTTGCATCGGTTCAGCGCCTTCCTTCTCGGCATGACGGCCACCAGCAAGTCATCAACATAAACCAGAATCAAAATGAAACCCCTCGAGGTGGAAATTCCAAACAGCGTGCTTTCGAACGTCTCCGGTCCACCCATTTTCTGGAGCTCAAGACACCAAAGAAGTGGGGCCCTTCGCAAACCGTTCATTGAATATTGCGTTGTACAACAATACAGTGACCCTCAAACCATCAATGATCACGTCCGCTGTGAGGAGGTTCAAATCTCAGTGGGCACTGCCAGATCGCAGTTGAGGTCAGGCAGTGCCCATGTCAGAGAGATTGTCAGAATAGATGGCAGAAAGGATGCCAGAATATACGTCATATACAATGTCAAATAGAATGCAAAATAGAATGTCAAAGTATATGTCAGAATATATGTCAGGTAGAAAGTCACTTGGTGGGGATCACTTTCTCAGCAAGTATGTTTGTCCGGCAATAATGGAGACAACCCACATGCTGGTTAGCAATAAGAAAAAACAACACCTGATGTTATCGCGAATGTGTTGTGAACCAAAACAATCGACATGGAGGATTGGTCATCCCCTGCTATCTCTGTCTTTCTTGAATATGTTTCGTACACCACGATTCTGGCATAAAAAAAAAAAAAACATCCAAAAGTCGACACCGGTCACGTTCACTGGAGACTTGGATGTATAGTTCATAACCAATACTGGGATATACTGTGAATAAATAACCTCTGGCAATTTAACGAGACTATTGAACATGGCCCAGTCGAAATAGTTGATTTACCCATGAAAAATAGTGATGTTCCATATTTTTTGTAGGTTTACTAAATGGAAAATTATGAACATTTATGATATTTCTTTTCCACCATATCCTCCGGAGACTTGGGGATGATGAATCATCGAATTCCCATAGGACCTACGGTTTTTGGTCCCTTATGGGGCCGCTATTTTTTCTACACAGACAGAAAAGACAGCAACAAATTCCACATGTAACTGGGATGTGTTATGATATGGTATAAAAATTCTGTTATTACCCACTGATTTTTTGAGGTTTATTTTACACACAAAACAGTGACTTGCAGACGGGTGGTGAACTGGTGTGAACTGGGTGGCCCTACATATCCGCCCAGCTCTTCCTTTCAAAGCTCTTCCTCTCAAAGCTCTTCCTTTCAGGTGTCTCCATAGAGGCTTGAAACACCTTCTGCTCCAACTTGTTGGGAACGATCCTCAGCAAATGGATATCATCGGGATAAACATTGGATATTGGTGTGTATACAATTTTATATAATATATATAGATACACACGTTATAAATAATGATATAACTTATAACCCGAAATATGAGTGGGCACCATTTGGACCTAGAACACTGGAGATCTTAGGAATCTTCCCTTGAAACCAGCATTGGGACGATATTTGGAAACCCAAGTTCAGGATTGGAAGTTGAGGGTTGAGGCATCCAGCTATACAAACACTGGGGGTACCCCAATAGCTGGATGGTTTATGGCAAATCAAATTAAAAAAATAAATAGATCCATACTGATTCAATGATCCATATTATATCGGCTGTGCTAAAGCATGATAAGGCGTGGTCTATCTGAGTAAGTTTGAAAGACTCCATGACTCCAGCTCTCTGAATGCCTCAGCGCTTCGACCACTGGCTTTATTTGTTTGCCACAATCTTTGGACAAATTCATGTCCTGGGTGATTTAATGTATAGAGTACTTGTATCCAGTTATGGGAATGAATGGTCAACGATAAAGTTAAAATCTATGTGTATATATATATGTATATATCCCATTATCATCCCGCTTTTACTGGCTCTGCCGCCGTGATTGTTGATTAACTATTCTCCTACTATATTCCTTTGATATATTCATATATATTCACTATTTATTAATTGCCAATCTTTAAACCCAATTCTTCTCTCACTGTGCAGCCTTATCCCCAGTTCAGTAGGACCTCCTCATAAAATCAACCCCCCAAAAAGCTTTCCATTAATTCAACAAATATCCCCATCAAATCGAGTATTCCATTAATTCAACAAATATCCCCATCAAATTGCGTATATCCGCATCAAATCACCAATGCAAAAAAGGCTCACCCTCCTGTAAATTAAGATGTTGGAAAAACATGGAAAAAACCACGAAAAAACACCATTTGTAGATCATGTTCTATTGAAAAATATAGGTTTTCCGCATTTTTCGTTGTGTTCCCCCAGACTTTTCCGAGCCACGGCTGCTCCACCGGCAACGGCGCCGGCTCCGGCCGCGGCAACGGCGCGAGGCGCTGCAAAGGGGGTTGGAGGCCCAAGGCGCTTGGCGGTGTGAAGGTTTTCTCACCAGGAAAAGCCTTCATCAAACCTGGCAGTTCAGCTGAACTGGGGGAACTGGAACGCGATTATCTTTGGACTTTTTCAGCTTCGGGAGAATAGGATATATCATGATATATCATATAGAGATTAATTAACATTTTCTGTAAGAATTAGCATGGATCTTGGGATGAAAAAAAACTGCCCTTTGTTGCATTACTCACTTCAGTTTCGGGCAAAACCTGCTCTGGCGTCCAACTTCAAGAATTGTTCTCAACATGGAGTACACCGAGTACACCAACAAAATACTCTTTAGATTGGACGAATGATTTTCTAAGCCCCTTTATTTGTTTTTTGGCACCGCAACAAACTAATAATTACTCTCTGGTAAACTAACATAGTTATTGAAAATGGCCATAGAAATAGTGAGTTTTCCAATTAAAAAAGGGGATTGTTCATAGTCATGTAAACGTTTACCAGAGGGTAACAAAAGGTCGGATCCGACTCAAACAGCGATGAAACATACCTCGTAGCAGGCGAGGGAAGCAAATCACCGTCTCCACATCCCGAAGGACGTCTAGATTGCATACAACTAGAATCTAAAGATATGAAAACATATGGATATCATCATGTATCATGATGTATCTAAAGATTGATTTCACGAAAAATATTGTACTATGATAAAGGTTATACAATCTGATGCCTCGTTGATGCCCACCCTGACATATGATTTTAACATTCTGCCATCGCTCGCCACATGCTTTTTTTTTCTTGTCGGAAAATGGGCTCGATTTCCACTGGCCATTTGCTGGGTACACAGGTAGCCAAACATGCTAATTGAACATTACCTTTTTTTAAAAATGATGTTCCCATTAAAAAAAAAAAAAACTCCATTGATTTAGTGAGATTTTCTGGCCAGCCATGGAGCTGATGGCACCGTATATGGGTATTAAGGTATTAGCTATTCCCCAAGACTGGGATTGACGTGTATCTGGTTGGTGGTTGAGCCACCCCCATGATCCCAACTATTGGCGAAAAATAGAAATGTTCCAAACCACCAGCCAGGTATTCTATGAATCCGGATGAACATCTTCACAGGTGCTATCACCTTTTGTTTCATTCTTGGACCATAATCAGTCATTGGGTTTACCATGGTATACCCGGATTCATGCCCATACATATACACCATGATATATACTCAAAATACAGACTGACATGACAGGCACAGGTTTAAGATAAACAAAAAAACATATGCACATCTATGTATGACAGTCATAGACGCACACATTGCACAAACTATATTTGAATGTATGATACACAAAGACATAAAGCATAGCATACATGTATATATATATATGTACAGTATATACAGGGTTGCCCTCTGGTTACCAAACATGCCACAGTTCGATAACTGGTTGGTGGTTTCAAGCCCTCTGGGAAATATTACTGTAGTCAGTTGGGATTATGAAATTCCCAACTGAATGGAAAAACATGTTCCAAACCACCAACCAAATAACTTTCCCATTCACAACCTATCTTTCCTATCCACCAAACATCCACCTGGCGCACTCGTCACGAGATGTCCAACCGGTGCCTTTCTTTTCGTAGCGCCGGCGCATAATGGCCGCTGTGCGGGGATTGCCACCTGGCAGTTGACCAAAAATTGGTGACGCAATGAACCATTTGGTGGGTATATGAACTATGTTAATATGATTTAATATGTTAATATGTTAATATGTAGATAAAACTCATGAACCAATAAATTCTTGGATATATGTTTAGATTGTAGATTATTGATTAAAGAACTCATGAATATGAGAATATATGATATAATATGGGGAATCAAGCAAGACAAATGAACATTTGACCATCCCAGGAACTAGTTGCTCATGGCAAAGGCCGTCAAGAGAAGGCTGGCCAGCCATGGTAGTGAAGGGAACCAACAATTCGATGTTGATTTCCAATGTACAGATGTATAACCGGCCTGAATTCCTGATGTGTTTTGTCTATTTTTGGTGGGTCAGCAGAATGTGTTGGAATAACTTGAAAGAGCAGAAATTATTAGGATTGCCAAAGTTTTCCAAAGTGTCAACTTTGGTTGAGGATTGTTTCCAAATTATTTGGAATAGCTGTTGGGATTTCCAAAGTTTTCCAAAGTGTCAAGAGCCAACAGTTGTGGATTGTTGTGTCAGCTCAGGGTGCCGAATTTTGGAGGCAACCGGAAAGGCATAAATTGACACTACCAACAAAAAAAGACATGGTGCTATGAAGCTTCCTGAAATGGGGGTACCCCCTAAATCATCCATTTTAGATTGGGATTTTCCATTATAAAAAATCCAGGTCCCCCCATTCCAGGAAACGTCCATATCTACATTGAGATCCCAAATGATCCCAAGGAAACGCGCTTCTTATCCTGCAACATGGTGGGGGTGTATCCCAGATTCTCACCGCCTTCCAAAACATCGCAGAGATTCTCCACGTCATTGTCCAAACCTTGAAATCACCGGTCTGAGTAACCTCTGGTAAACATACAAAAAACAATGGAAAATCACCATTTCGAATGGGATCAACTATTTCTATGGGCCATTTTCAATAGCTATGTTAGTACTGTTAGTCATTACCAGACGGTAACCCGGATGTTCTACAGGGACTTTTAGTAGCAAGCAGGTTCTACCGTTCTACCATTCAACATGCAGAAGTAGTACCTCAGGTTTCGCGGAGGATGGGGAAGATCTACTAATCTACTCAGTAAGCATGAAACATAATTGCTGATTCAGTCATTTAATACATGGTGAGCCAAGTTTTGGTGGTACTGTAACATGTGGTAACCTCGTAAATTGTTGAGTCAATTCATTTACACCAGATTAGTTGTTGAACTAAACAAAACTGTCCGAGTCAGTTCAGTTCATCTTCAGATATGTGGAATATGTCACTCAACCATGCCTAAAATACACCCTCCATTTCAACTGAGCAGCTCAAAATGGTCAATTTCCGGTTTCAAAATCATAGCTAAAATTCGTCCAACCGAAGTTTTTGGGGTTACACCAGGTTGTCTTTTTTGTTGTTTTGGCCGGAAAAAACGATCCCCGGAATCATTGCTTTTGTCTCCACCATGTTGGGAAGAACATCCCATTTCTTGGCGTTGGAATCTTTGATCTGACTAGATATGTCACTGTTTGGTGGTTGGCCTACCCCTCTGAAAAATATGAAAGTCAGTTGGGATGATTCTTCTCAATATATGGAAGAATAAAAAATGTTCCAAACCACCAACCAGGCCATATTCCTACCTGGTTGCTGGTGGTATACCTACCCCTCTGAACAAATGATGGAGTGAAAGTCAGTTGGGATGATGACGTTCCCAACTGAATGGAAAGTCATAAGATTCATATTCCAAACCACCAACCAGCTATAGCGATATCCTCCAAAAACCCAACAGTTCACCAAGTTTTACCTTCCCAAAGGGGCTGCCGATGAAGAACTCATATTTCTACATATCCTACGTAGAGTCCCAGAGTAGTAGACTCATGATGATTCAGGTAGCTTCCAAGGTTTGTTGGTTCAATGCGCTGCACAGGAGTCATCCCCATGTTGGTCCCGTTGCTGCATCAGACAAGTTCATAAATTTCTCCCATCCCAGTCTGGTTGGTGGTGCAATAACCATCTTGAAAAATATGAGTTCGTGAATGGGAAGGATGACATCCCATATATGAAATGGGAAAAAATGAAACCACCAACCAGCAGTAACTAAGTGAACATCCAATCGCTAGTAAAGGGATGTTCATCCCCCAAGTAACGTAACAATAGGTTTTGAGTTTTGACCCATCACCAAATATCATTTACCTCTTGGTGTTATTAACGGGAGTGGTCTATGTTGAATGGTCAAGTACATGGGAACATGTGTAGATAACCCCCCAGGATTTGGGGAGTTAAACCATACGGACTTTTCGATTTAAACACTTTGAAACTCATCATCACTTATCATTTTTACTTCAAGCAATTGAGAACATGTAGAAAACCCCAGGGATCTTGGGAGTTAAACCATACGGAATTTTCAATTAAAAAAACTTTAAAACTAATCATCACTTATCATTTATACTTCAACATGGTTGATGTCTAAGACTCTTCTAATGGATGCTTAAAACAAGCAACCCCAGCTACCATCTGGTAATCAAACGTGGTTTCCTGTAAAAGACCAGCATATAGTCAAATTTATTTCTCTCCTTGTCCCATGAAAAAACCTCCATGTATTTCCATGGATTTTCCAGCAAGCTACGTTGGATTCCCAGGGTTTTCGCGTGAAGAACCTGCCACCAAGTCTCTGGGCAGTTCATCCATGCCATCATTGAACTCCACCCGCCTCTCCCTGGAGCTCCACGACTCCACAAGAGCTCCACAATCAGAACGGGGTGTCTGAACATGGGGAATACCCATAAATCATGGAATATGTATGAGATATTCATGAATATATATATATATATATATGTATATATATATGTGATATATAGAAGATATATACATATATATATATATATATATATAGATAGATGATATATAGATGACATAACTGTCCACTTTTAATCTCATCCCTCTTATATTAAATAAACACCACCTTCCCAATATGTCCCTATTATGTGGAAATTCCTTACTAAACCATGGTGTCTAAGGGGGTGTTTAATATTAGGGGAATGGGATTAATAGGGAACATGATAAGAATCCATTGGGGTTGGAGGTACGAGATTTTCAGACCAACCCATTTCCATCATGCTTGGATTTGTTGAACAATTAAAATGGGACCTTAAACATCCTTACACACTCAAAAACATCATCGTGGACCAATGGGAAAACACTCATCTCACCAGCAAATCTATCCCATAATGGCAATAAGATTGATGATCATCCCTGATCTGCGGAAGGGGGAAACGACCAAAAGTCCCAGAAAAGCTGCGGGTGCTTCTGCAATTCTGCTCAAGTCGATGGGACATGGTCAGCGAGAAAGTAGCGGGTGATCCCAGTTTTGAGGGATCAAAACCGCTGTGGTAGTTGCTGTTGGTGGTTAACAATAAACCCTGAGGGGGAGCCATTTTTGTTGAGTTTTTGTTGATGAATTCAAAACCGCCACCCGATTCAGACTATCCCCAATCCCCATGTGTTTTTCACAGGGTCACCTGACTGAGGGGGCTGGTGAGATCTCCATCACCTCTGAGATGTATCTGGCTATAGCTGCCATCATATTTTACAAGGTGGTGCCCCCGTTCGATAGCTGAGTTGGTGCCAATAACTCCAATTTCACTATGGTTTCTAGGTGATATATCTATATATATATAGTTTTCATGGGCTTATAACTAATTTATAACTCGGGGGGCACCACCTTGTACTGAGACTTCGGTAACCATGGAATAATCCCCTCTACTGAATGTCCTGCAGATGTCTTTTAGGATTTCGACTTGACCTCGTCCATTGGGAAATTATTGCTAATCCTAGTTATATCCAATCCCCTTTCATATCCATGTACTGATAGTATTCATCTGAAGAACTTCCAAACCATGTTTGATTATCTCCCCCTTTTTGCTGCTAAGAACCCTCTGTTGCATCCATTGAATTATGGAAATCTCTCCGTCGGAAACAACTGTTCATGGCAATCCTGATGGTTGACTCAAACTCAGTAAACAATCCCCATGTTTACTCAGATTTTGCTGGATTTCCCGTCGGCCCGTTGCTTTACCCAAAGCTTGGAGAAATTCCCATGAAATCCCCGGGCAAACCCGCTCAGTTTCTCGCCTTTCGATGGTCGACATGGAGTCGGCTCCTGACATCCGACGGTAGACTAGAGATGTATTGGAGACTGAAACATAGTGTAAAAATATCAATTTGTGGATCTATATATGGATATTGGCAAATATCTGTGTGGAGCATGATCGATATTTAAGGTACATGTGCCATACACACACATGATTATTTAGATATTTATAAAATGATCCATGATCCACATTTTGTTTTGCAATCATCCATGAATGCGTCTGCAAACATAATTGATATAATATAGATTAATATAGTAATAACAATAGCAATAGTACGTAACCATAGTTATCCACGTCTGTATAAATGTATACCTGCACCATCCAAAAGACAAGGTTTCGCAACAAAGGACGATTTGTAGAAAAAAACAATTCGGACAAAACATGCCTCAGGGAGAACAGTCTGTCTATTATATTTCTAACCCTCTCCAAAGATCAAATGCAAAGCTGAAAGACAAGAATCGGGACGAATGCCAGCGTACATACTCCAGAAGTTGCAGATCGTACAACCCCCGTTGCAAATACTTGCTTCTCATTCAGTTTCTCTTTGGCTACGTACAGGTTTGTCTCAAATGGAAAGGTGGTGTTTCTGTTGGTCATTTGAGGCTTGCAGAAAACATAGTCCAACAACGAACGCTAAAAATTCACAATTTGGACACAACAAATCGCCGTTTGGACGGCCAAAATCAGCGTTTCTTTTTCAAAACCTTCCGCTTCACCTCTGCCTGAATATAGACTTGGTGGCCCTGCAAACTGACTACTGAAGACATTAGTCAACTTATACAGTGATGTATGCCAAAAAAAAGGAAGTTGACGGCACTGACCAGGTCACATGCAATAAGAGAACTGCATGGAACCATTGAGCAAATCATGGCACCTCTACTTGTTCCAAGATTCACCAGTTCCATCCAAACTCACCAAACCAGGGTCACCCTAGAGCCTAAGTGCCTTAAAAACATGTTATATACCAATTTTTGGAAAAATGGCGGGTGGCATCACACAAATATTTCAAGATCACAGTGTTCCCAATTTTTTGGGAACAATACGTTTCCAAAAGGTGCAAAAATCTTTGGTGTCTTCTTCACTTTCCGTACCTGCTTACTTTTCTTGGGCGACACCTCCGAATGGTTGCAACACATGGGTTTGAAGGCTTGTGTGCTAAGATCCTGCGCAGATTTCAATGCTGTTCAATGAGATGCATTTTAATTATCGCGGAAACTTGCGGGAATATTGCGGAAATATACACGGGAATATCGCGGACATGTTTTTTGCATGTTTTCAAATATGCTCACCTCAACCCGAAATTTCAGTATGATGCGTGCTAGTTCTGCTAAGAACCAGCCTAAGATTTGAGGAAATGAGTTGATGCGATTGGACAGGGTTCTGCGAACAGCAGGGTCAACATGCCACATCGCACGTTTGACATAATTTTATAGCAGTTTTCAGGTTCCATGGCATACCAAGATGTGCTTATCGCATGCACATTCCGCGCGAATTTCACAGGACAATTCGCACAAAAAATACGCCTTTTTGTCAGAAATTACTTTACTTCGTGTGATCCCACCGTGACATTTTTACATTTTCTTACTGGCAAATCTTCTGGCATTCTATCTGACATATCTTTTGGCATTCTATCTGGCAAATCTTCTGGCATTCTATCTGGCATATCTTCTGGCATTCTATCTGACATATCTTCTGGCATTCTATCTGGCATATCTTCTGGCATATATTCTGACATATCTTCCGGCATTCTATCTGGCATATCTTCTGGTATATCTTCTGGCATATCTTCTGGCATTCTATCTGGCATATCTTCTGGCATATCTTCTGACATATTATCTGGCAAATCTTCTGGGATTCTATCTGGCATATCTTCTGGCAGATGTTCTGGCATATCTTTTGGCATTCTATCTGGCATATTATCTGGCAAATCTTCTGGGATTCTATCTGGCATATCTTGTGTCATTCTATCTGACATTTTCTCTGGCATACCTTCTGGCATTCTATCTGGCATATCTCATGGCATTTTATCCTGCATATCTTCTGGCATTCTATCTGACATTCCATCTGGCATATCTTCTGGCATTCTATCTGGCATATCTCATGAGGTCCGGCAGGGAACACTTGGCGTGGATACTCGCGGTTGAGGTCCGGCAG
>Ga0126342_10014125_pt1 | contig 14113 bp, 11 predicted proteins | sample Cyp1metagenome_FD_92528 | JGI IMG/M metagenome (GOLD analysis project Ga0126342, IMG submission 92528) | Coral microbial communities from Lord Howe Island, Old Settlement Bay, Australia - Cyphastrea 1 metagenome | ecosystem: Host-associated > Invertebrates > Cnidaria > Coral ...
AGGGGGCTTGTGAAACGTGCACAACTCCTATGAAACGTGCACAACTTCTATGGAACGTGCACAACTGCTATGGAACGTGCGCAACTCCTATGAAACGTGCGCAACGTCTATGATTTATATAAGTTCTCAAACACTGCAAAAAGCTCTTAACGATACTATACCCATATTTATATATCATATATTTATATATTTATATCGTTTTATATTTATCTATTATTATATACTTATATTTATATATTATCAGATATTTGTATATTTATATATTTATATATTTATATATTTATATATTTACATATTTATATATCATTATGTATTTATATATTTTTATATATTATTATATATTGATAATGTTAAATAGTTATATCTATTTATATATGTATATATATATGTGTGTATATATATGTATATATATTGAGATATTTATATATTTATATATTCATATATTTATATATGTATATATATATACCACTATGAACCACTATCTAGACAATTCAATGGATTGGATTTCTTGGGAAAATCTTCGCCGGAAACTGGGGAATTCCCCATCCGATGGAGGTGCGTGCGAATATCGCGAGTCCTGTACATTTTCCCTGAACCAACCCAGTGAAATATGGAAAATCACAGGCTTCGATCCACGCCCAACTGTAGACCTGATAGCCATTGACAGAGTGGTTTAGAGCCCCTTCAACTTTCCACACGATTTTCCACCCAAAAAACTGTGGATCCCTGTTGGTATCTGGCTAGTAACCCAGGGGCGCACATCCTTTGTCAAGCCATGGGACCCCCCCAAAAAAAAAACTCTAGTCTTGACATGGAGGTTTCCTAAAATAGGGTTACCCCCAAACCATTCATTTTAATAGGAGTTTCCATTATAAACCATCCAGCTCTTGGGGATCTCCCATTTATTTTCGACCCAAAGACATCTCTTAGCAATTCTTAACCATAACTTTGTGTTCACCATGGTTTGACATTAAAGGTCTTAACATCTCTAAAAACCATATCTTTAGCACTTGGCGCCATCCATAACCCTGGCGGGCCGCACCCATTGGATCCACCGATGGAGGCCTTGGAAAAAATCAGCGTCGTTATGGAAAAAATGGCCATGTTCAATAGCTATGGCAGCTATGTTAAATTGTCAAGGGATAAATATATCTAGCCAACTATATGTAGATATACTGTGGATGGTTTTTTGACATACTGGGTACCAGTTCGTAACTATGAAGGTAACATAGATCAACCCTGTAAATAATGGGATTAGAACGGGATGTTGCCCATCTACCAATTGGTGCAAGATGTTTTCCGTCATCAGTATATAGATTGTTTCATTGATGTTTGTTTGGGTTGCTGATATCCTAAAAAGTGTCCAAGGATAATAATGGGATCCTCCGTTGGCGGTTTTCCCTGAAATTCTCGGTGGGGAACAAAATCTCAGCAGATCTCTGAGAGACCATCAAGGACACTACCCGGATGTTCATCCTTACATGCAGCAACTGGTGAATGATCAGATGCAGTGGGACACATTCCAAAACAAAGTCTTGAAAAATGTTGAAGTCAACATTTTTTTGACATTTTTTGACTACTTGATAGTACTCCACTTTTCCATCTGGAGGTTTCCCAAAATGGAAGTATCCCCAAATCATCCATTTTATCGGATTTTCCACTGTAAACCATCCATAGTAGGGTACCCCCATTTCAGGAACCCCCCAATTTTCTGGGAGAGCACGAAAAAAAACACCATCAGAAACACCCTCCGCTGTCCTTAAACGTAGCTGGTTGGGAAATCCCGGAACTAAATGGCCAGTTAGAGCGGACATTCATCTGTAATTTGGCCATTTCTCCATTGCCACATGTGAGGACAACGCTAAGGTATTCCCTTTCCTCCCTGGGTGTGCCGACGCCCAGTCCGCCCCGGCCATCTGCCATGGGACGGAACGTCCTGCCAGCGGAACCCAAACTCAGTATCCTGGTTGCTGCTGGTTAATCTGGTAGTTTTACACTTTGCTAGTGAAAAATTGCCCATTTATAGTTGATGTTGTTATTAAACAGTCACGTTGATTTTCCACAAGTATGTTAGTTTACCAGAGGGTATGTCAAGGTATCATTATGTATATATACCTTAATGTGCATATAAATGTATACATTTACATATATTGGTTGAAATTATATACAAGGCATTACATCACATTGCACCACATTACATCGCGCTACACCAGCCACACGCATAGATACAAAGATCCATGCAAAGGGAGGCACATGCATACATACATCCGTACATGCATGCACCATTAAATTGCACTACATTACCACTTTACTTTACCTTGCATTGCAATGCACCACCTCGGTACATACACACAAACAAAGATGCCAGCAAACATGAAAACATAAATGCATACCAAATAGATATGCACGTCGAAATTCAAATGAAAGCATGGATGTGTAACAAGAACATTAAATACTGATAGATTGGGGTGCAGAAAGTCCAAGGTTGGAAAAGATTAGAAAAGAGATAGAGGTAATGTAATGGTATACAATAGCAAGGAAATATAACTGGATAGATGGGCAGATAGATAATGATCGAAGGAAGTTTAGAAGTCAAACTTCCGACAAATGAAAAGCAGAGATGGGAAGAGTCAGAGAAGAGAAGAGAAGAAGAAAGAAGATTTTAAAAAAGAGAAGGTCTCAGAAGAAAGAAGATCCAGGTGCGCGAAAAAGTAGGAAAGTCGCGAGACACTGTGTTTTTCCAATGATATGTGGCTCCGGAAAGTCGAAAAGTAGGCTCACTAAAGCGGCTCCACTTTTGGACGTTGACGCGTTGTTTTGCGTGGCAGGTGCAAGGGATTGTGCACCTTGTCAAAAGTGAGCAAAACGTGAGGGTCAGGGTTTTGTAAAATTTCTAAAAACGATGGCAGGCGTGGGACATTTGAAGAGGATCTGCAAAGATGCAGTTTCCGTGGCAGGCGCAATACAAGAGACATGTTCATCAGAGATGTTAGGAGGTCCGGGCGCTGATTTCCTGAGAGGGGCTGCATTTTGGATCCTCAGGCTCAAGTAATTTTGCGTGACAGGTGCGGCACTTCGTATGACCTGGCATCACTTTTTTGCGCTAGGCGCAGTACTTTAGACAGATGGAGTGGAAAAATCGCAAAACGCATTGGCACGAGGCCGTCAGCTCTGCACTCAACTTTCCATTTTTGAAGGAAGTCTCGCAGAATTGTTTCGTTTTTGATGCGGTCAACTTTGAAAAATGAGGAAGTCTCGCAGAATTGTTTGGTTTTTGATGTTGTCAAGTTGAAAACTTGAGGAAGTCTCGCAGAATTGCTCCGTTTTTGATGTTGTCAAGTTCAAAAATTCAGGAAGTCTCGCAGAATAGCTTCGTTCTCAAGCTTGCAGATAGACAGATAGATTAGATAGACAACTACAAGTGCAACTACAACTACAAGCACTACTACACTACACTACTACTACAACTACAAGTACTAATATACTACGCTACATTACACAACACTAATTACACTACACTACGCCAATTACACTACTACTACTACTACTACTACTACTACTACTACTACTACTACTACTACTACTACTGCTGTTGCTGCTGCTGCTGCTTCTGCTGCTGCTGCCGCTGCTGCTGCTACGACTACGACTACGACTAGGACTACGACTAGGACTACGACTAGGACTACGACTAGGACTACGACGACTGCGACTTCGACTACGACTTCGACTACGACTACCACCACCACCACCACAGCTACAACTACAACGACAGCTACACTACATTGCACTACAATACACTAATTAGACTGCAGCACATTACAGCTACAGATACAACTAGAACTACACTACATTACACAACACTACACTACACTAATTACATTACATTACGCTACAGCTGCAACTACCACTACATTGCACTACACGACACTACATCACAACTACAACTACACTAGTTTACACTACAATACACTAGACCACACTACACTATACCACGCTACAGTACACAACACTACAGTACACTATACTCTAAACTCTAAACCTGCCCCATGTCCATTAGCGGCAACATCTCCTTTTGGGTCTGTCTGAAAATAGAATCAAAACAACAATTCCCATGAAAAACTAAAAGAGATCATCATTTCCCATGCTGAAATTGCGGTACATCAGTGCTAAATCCCATGCTGGGGACCCATGGACCCAGCGCGAACCCCACCTTTGGGGCCGTTCGACCTCCAACCATTCAGAGCCTCGCGTTTGAACGAAGCGCTCATGCCAAGTAAAGGGCCTCAAAAATTTAGCGGCGAAACACGAGGAACACCAGCATAGGACCGTAGGGGGGGAAACCAACAAGAACAGAGAGTGGAGCATTGACTATGGTCCAAATCGGAGATTCAGTCAGCAAAAAATGGTGATCTGTCCAACAAACATGCGCAAATATTGTATTGAATCCAACTTTATATACATATATATATGTATGGGTTAGATCCCACAATGAGGGTTGAACGAGAATTCGGGAGGATTCGCCGATAAGCCGAGGGGTTGAGCCACCCAAAATGGTGAGATTCAACAGCAACAAGACATATTAGACCAGGGAACCACAAATCGACTGGTGAATTTCAGCATGGACAGGCGTAACATCAATTGAAGAGCTGTCGACAAAACCTCTTGGAAATTCCACGTAGTGGCGAATGGGGATCCCCCAATGCATTATTATGGCAGTCCCTCAAATACAGGGCAGCATCATGCCCTGTAAGCAACAATCAATAGGCTTTTTTGAAACTGCTCAAAAATGGATAGTCTGAAAGTATGGAACCCAAAATGTGATGGTCAATCATCATTTATTTTGTCTCCCCTTAAACTGCCATGAGTTGGGAAATCTGCATTTTCCGACACCCAAACGGTCACTGGACAGAACCAACTATCAAAATTAGTAGTCAGTTCCGTTGTATTCATCATTGTTATAAAAAAAAGAGTCATATTAGCATCATTTAGTAGTTAGATGTATAGTTAAATTATATATCCATATATATCCTATATATATCCTATATGATAAATATATCCTATATAGTTATATCATGTTAAATCACTCGATTTTGAGGCTTAAATCCCACGGATTCATTCCAAACTCGCCACTGCAGCTCCCTACATGCATCGAGCACCACCTCCGCCTCCGAGGAAGCAAGAAATGTACATCGGTGATAATATTAATATATAAATATTTATATATATATAATTAATAATAATAATGATGATAATAATAATGATAATATTAAAAAATAATAGCAATAATATATATATAAAGAATATATATATGTATATACATAAATATTATATATATAACCAATTCAATGATTATCAGTCCTCCAATATACATTATTATTGGATACTTGAATACTTTCTATGTATATTTCGGGCTTCTTAAGTCATGGGGGATCCCCAGTCGTCACCATGACAACTCGATGAGCTGGGGGTACCCCCATGACTAAACGGAAACCTCCATATACCAAAATCTGCATGAAAAAGTTCAACGATAATCCAGCTATATATTCTGTAGAAGACAAACATCAGTTGCAGCAAGGGAATCTGTGTTTTTTTGCTTTAGGGGGCTTCTACTCTTCACTCATCCAGTCACATTGCAGCAAAAACTGAGAAATGTCTCCTGCAAATGCGCCTGAATCTCTGTGCAAACTGCTGGACGCCTGGCTCAGCGCCCGCGCCGGTCGTCCCAGGTCTTACACCAAGTGGCTCTGAAAATGAGGTATCCCTAAACCTACTGCTTGATCACCATTTTCCCTTTTATTTGATGGTTATTTAGGGGGTATACCCCATTTTCAGAGAAACCTAAGCGTTTCAACAACCAACAGCCACCCTGGATTCTCCCGAACTGGAAACTAAGCTCCACACACCAGCGGCTCTCTCGTCTTCCCCTGTGGGGTGGAATTCCAAACAACTTCCCTTTGGAGGTGTAGAGATAGTTGTAACAGGTCTGTTGAGTGCCGTTTTGATTACACCAATGACAGGAGGTAGCAACCGTGGGATATCACTGCCACCCGCAGCCGCTTGGTACGATGAACTCGGGAAAATCATCCCAAATGGCGAGGAAAATCGTTGATTCCAGCGTTTCTGGAAATTGGTTCTGACCCAGTTGGACAAAATCCCACCCAGCCTTTTCCTTCAAAGCTCTCCAGAAAATGGTCCCCTGCACGGGGATTTGGAGTGTGATCTGCCAAAGCTGCGAAGACCAGAGGACAACTATCCCGGTACCATCCGGTATCTACATCTTTTGAGAAACGGCGGTGTTCCCCTTCAGGACCATTGAATGATATCTCAAGGATTGACAAACCTGCCACCTGTGGAATAGATCAATTCCTGTCTAGCCCAAGGCTTTGAGGTAAAGATCTGCAGAGAAGCCGAATTCGTTTGGATGGTTGCAAAAGAAAGAGTCTACAAAAAAAAATGAAGCTCAATATATCATGTCCATTTCCATAAATCCTCCAAGAATGAAAAAAAAAACATGTTCATTGGTGGGATTCTCAGTGGCCAAATTGGAGGTATCTACCATATGTAAGGTCTATGTAAAGGCCATTGTCCAGGGCTCTGGCCCATTCCACACGCACCACCCGGGAGGGAAATACCTCACTCCGCCAAGAGACGAGTGCGGAAACAGAAACTCTGGAACAGAAATTTCTGAGTTCTGAAGGAATGAAAAAATGAGGTACAATTGCTGTGGAGTCAAGTCCTTGAAGAGTTGAGCGTTGTTTAACCAGGCATTCTAGTAGAGGAGGGTATAGCTACATATATATATGTATATGAATAAGAAAGAAACTTGTAGAGTTGTTTACTGTACATCCAAGTGTTCAGCACTGGCCAACCACCAAATGACGAACTGGTAGAGTAGTGTAGTGTATGATATGACCAAGTAACGTGAAGAGCAGAGTATGCCAGCTACACACACACACAAAACAGCGACTGTCACTGGCCGAACGGCACAGGCAATATGTGTTCCCACAACCTATGAGAAAAATGTGCTGGTCCAAGAATACGGGAAAATCATGGCAAATCCGCTGCGTAATGAAAAAGTGAATTTTCCTGATTCACAGAACCGATTTCGGCAATCCTGTTTTTGCTTGACGGGTGTTTCGCAACTGTTGACTTGCCAGTAGAGAACATGAAGCGGATCAGCACAAGACTAGGTCAGCATGATGATTATCTGCGGTGTCCTATTTTCAGAGCGCAGCCCTTCCTAGCCAAGCATTTTTCCTGGATTCTTTAGCCCCGCATTCTTTTTCTTATTTTATGCGAGAATTCTGATGGAAAATGCCGCGCCGCAAGATCAAGCAAAACTCGCGTGGCAGACTTTGTGCGAGCCTGCGCAGTCGAAATGCACATGGACGTGTCACAAGAGCAATTTTATGCAATTTTTTATAGGAAAAAAGCCCGGGAACAGATGGAGCACCCTGATAAAGCACCGGCCTTATCTCTTACCGTAAGAACCCCTCAGTGTGGACACACTGTTTGGGGAATATTTCCTCTAGGTAAAATCTAGTGAAAAGGTTTCGTCTAGGTAAATTCTAACGAAACAGCGGCACACTCGGAAAAATCTAATGAATAAGTAAAATCTTGCTTTCGGTAAAATCTAGTGAAAAAGGTTTCGTCTAGGTAAATTCTAATGAAACAGCGGCACACTCGGAAAAACCTAATGAATAAGGAAAGTCCTGCTTTCGGTGAAATCTAATGAAAAAGGCTTCCTCTAGGTAAATGTTCCTGAAACAGCGTGAAAATCCAGAATATCAACCCAGGAGTCAAAATGAATCATTGGGATTTATCATGATTTATCGGATTTTCTGGGATCAAAATCCATGGTTTCTTGAATTTCCTGTAGATCTTCTCAATCCATTGACAGTTCTGAGGTCGCGGCCATAGGTGGGCACTCCTTCAACCAGGCAGTCCATCACAGATCTGCCTGAGGATCGCCTGGGGTATCTCAATGTGAGTAGTTTTGCCAAGTCTTACCACTGTTGCTCCCAATGTATTCCAGGTCAATGCCACAAAAAGGCGGAAAAAATCTGGGACCCCGCACCCAGCGACTTCACTCGAGCGCTTCACAGAATCCTGCTTTGAGTCTGCTTTGAGACTAAAAGAACGCGGTAAACGGTAGTCGGAACAGCAAACAGCAAAGGAGCCACAAGAAGAAGGAGTCAAATAATGACCAGGTAGGAAAATAATTCTCCCCCTACTAGTAAAGTTCGTGTTCTCCCTATTCGTAAAGGTTCTTTTCAATCCCCATTACCTAACTTCGTTGTGCTGTCCTTCAAGTCAACATTGCTGAAAAAATGTTTATCCAACTGCAGGGGCTCGAAGCTCTTTGTCGTCACGGAGAAACACTCAACCGATGCATCTTTTAGACTAAAAAACAGGTCTTTTCCTATGTCGACTTCCTATCCCCACCAGAAAAAAAAATTGTATCGCCTGTAGCCGCAGCCCAAAAGCTTCAGGATGGACAGTCAAATCCTCCATCGGCAAATTCCAGGCTTCGAGTCCAGGTTCAAAGGTACTCTCCAGCAAAGTAACAAAATTATAGATAGAAAAACCATAGAAAAATTCATCCAAAACACCAGCAACAGAAATATGCGATGATCTCTGGTGGCAATTCACCAAAATATCTTTTAAAAAGTTGACATTCATCATTCATCCATCATTAAACCGATGGAATAGAACAGTCACAGCAACCTCCGAAAACTGAATTTGCCTCGCAAAATCCACAGAAATCCATCCCAATCCATCCAAATCCAGCAATGTCCAGCCCAGATCTCAACGGTCCCAACGGTCCTGGTACGCTTTGCTGGTCTGCCCCATGACGCCCGCACCTTCGGCGCAGCGGTGTCTTTCCTGGCAGACACAAAAACCTAGTGATCCGTAGCAAAAGGCAGAACCAACACAAAAACTGCTCAAAATTTCCAGGAAACCTCTGATTTCGACTTCCAAACCACCATCCCAAACCACCAAGTATAACCTGAAAATCACAGAACCGAAAAAAAATGTTTGAAAGTGTCCAACTCCTTCAAGAGCTCCCAGTCCAAATTCTTGGGGCACGTCTCCTCAAGTACGCATGTGTCATGGGTAAGATGGATGAAGAGTGAAATCGCCTGTGTTTTGGCATGGTAAAATCCAGATGTGTATATATGATATATATATATATGTCTGTGTGTGTGTATGTAATGGAATGCAATGGAATGGAATGGAATGTAACGCAATGTTTGGTATGTACGTATGTATACACCTACATGCGCAGATATGTATAGATATACAGTTTTATAGCTTTTATATACTGTATATATATATAATTATATATACATATATATATACATATAGAGAGAGAGAGGAAAAACATATATGTGTTAAAGTATCTCATACATAAATATACATACATATTATATATGTACATGATCTTCTATACAGCATCACTATGTGACTATGTCTACATTGACCATTCGTTCAACAGAACTTTTCTGCATCGCAGAAAAACTTCTCGGTGCCCAGGCAAAGTAGCTCTCCAGAGACAGCACCCAGATCCTATGGCCTGGGGGCCGGTAACAGCCATCGGTGTAATTACCATCATCAGTTTTAATTACTATAGAATTATTGCTGTATGACTGTTGATGTTGATGTTTATGTTGCTGTTGTTGTTGATGATGATGATGATGATGGCGATGGCGATGACGACGACGACGACGACGACGACGACGATGATGCTGATGCTGATGCTGATGCTGATGCTGATGCTGATGCTGGTGGATGAGGAGGATAAAACAAACTGCACTATTCTCGTCAAGAGCAAGACAATGTCCTCTCGTCACGCACGGCCGGAAGTCCAGTAGCTAAGCCTTGTGCGATCATCACACAACGCAACGCCAAGCCTCAGTCGGAAATATTTGGGGCCATCTTTTCGAAGCCATAATCTGACTCGATGACATAAGGATTTTACGTTTCCAAACCTCTGGAGAAATGTGCAGATCATGCAGTTTAATTTGCGTAAACTTGGCCGCTGATACCTCCAGTTCGATAGCCGCCAGCTGAGATCGCTACAAGTCCCGCGCAATGGACAGGGTAGTGAAGTTCACGTCCTTTCGAAAATCTCGGAGATTGGATCCCCTGGATCCTGGGGATTCCTAGCAATTTGGGTTTCAAAGTGGTTCTCGGATGGCTCGGATAGCCCAAACCATGGCATCCCAAAATCGTCCCGGGATGAGCGACGCCTCCGGAAGATGTTCGCCCAGAGGAAGGGCGTGAAAGGCAACGCCAGAGATGTGCCACATCCTCAGCGATGTAACATGGCTGATCTATATGTATATATATACATAGTTATTGAAATATTACCATCTTCCCCCAGTTGTATGTAATGTAATGTGATGTAATGTAATGTGATGTTTAATGTGATGTTTAATGTGATGTTTAATGTGATGTTTAATGTGATGTTTAATGTGATGTTTAATGTGATGTGATGTGATGATGTGATGGAATATTCACATCCCAACATACAAGAGTCTGGCCACCTTTGGATTTTCATTCTGTGGATTGGACTTGAATGGAATGGAATGGAACGGAATGGAATGGAACGGAACGGAATGGAATGGAACGGAATGGAATGGATGTATGTATGTATGTAATTGTATATACGAGCATATATATATATGTGTACACATATACTGGAAGCTAAAAACCAGGGCAATAGGAACTCTCTGGTGTCATCAAACATAGCTGGCTGGGTAATCCCCATCCAAAAAGACGAAGTTTCTCTCCCCACCTCCTTCAATCAGCAGCTGCCAACCCTTTTCTTTGCGTCATTCTGCACGGGAAATCTGGTCGCACTGGTCGAGCTGTTCGCAGCGTCTTCTCTTCATGGGGGATTCAGAAGATTCTGACGATCTCGTTGAAGATTTCGAAGATGATGATTCGAAGGTTTTCGATTCAGAAGATTTCTTGGAAGGCTCAGTTCGTCCGAGCATTGTCTTCACCTCAGGATTCGCCGGGTTCCCCTGGCTGGTGAATAGCCGTTGATCGTCCCAGGCCTGCGTTAGACGCACCAGCCCGCTCAAGCATCGCCTTTCAGAACTGGGTCGTCCTACAAACACCAAGGCTTGCACTGGCAGGTTGTGAAAAGCGTGTTGGCTAAACTTTGCAAAAACTCAGTGGATAAAGATTCATTTGAAGACCCCCCAACATCTCGAATGATCATAATGATCTAAAGACTAGAACATCATCCAAAAAAATAAACAAACAAATTAATAGACAAACATATAAAATCCAAGACTTAGCAACCTTCACCCCCCTACCGAAGCCTGCGGTCGATCCCGACCGCATCACCTCGTACCTCTAAAGTGGCCCCCTAGCAAGGCCTGCGGAGACCCCGCACGGCCCGCACGGGCCCACCGGGCCGTTGATGGCACCGATGTTCTTCGGTTGACCATGCCTTGTGAAGGGAATGCTTCAGCAGCAGCTCGTGAACCACCAACAGTTCCTCCACCTGAGGCTGCCAAGGCAGTTTTCCGAGAGTATTCCTGCGGAGTCTGACATCTCAGACAACCAGAAGATAGGATTCTCTATTTGGAAGTGGATTCTACACCAACAGCCCAAAGTGCCATCGGGACAACACGGGAACTCATTGACTATAGCAAAAGGTTAGAGTACTAAACTACCCAACGTTTACCAAGGTATGCTCCCATGCTTGATCATCTCCCCTCTATCCTATTGGTTATATATCTCATCATGTTCAAAAACATGGTTTTGTTTGAAAACAGTGGTTACCAAAGAATCCAATGGTTTATCATCCATTTTTTCCCCATGGACTGATTATTTGGGGACGTACCCCATTTCAAGACACCCATATTACCATTACTCCAGTGGGCCCAGCGGGCCCACCTGAAATCCTGGAGGTAGCACTGTCTGTGCCATCGCGCCACTGTGCCACTCGCTTAAGCCGCGGCGACTGGCCTGACGGGCTACAGTTGTGACCAAGAAAGAACTGTTTTGTCGTAAATGACGGATTTATTTAACATGATTTAAGCATCAACGATAGGGATTTAAGCTTCAAACATAGAGATTCTACCATCAAACGTAAAGAGTTCACAATGAAAAATAGAGGTTTAACCATTACACCAGCCAAAATTGAGGATATCACCAGTCAAAACAGGGATTTAACCAATGTATGATTTATATGCTGTTGTCATTTTCAATGGTGCAAATCCCCCGTTCTACGGCCACTTTGATTTTGGATGTCAAAATCCTTGGCAGATCAAAACCCTGGTCCTTGTGATCCCAAATTTGCGACCCAGTTTGCACTTGCAGCACTTCGGGTCGCATGCGAACCAGTGTCCTCTCAAACGACGAAACTCCACGAAGAAACCCCATATTCACCACCAAAACCAAGAAACCACTTCTCAAAAGCATATACAAAACCAGAATGGCTTATCATTTTGAAGTAACTAAATGACTGTCAAAATCCTGAACGACCCATCCCCCAATGTGGGCTCGGCCGATTGCCCGAGTGGGTACACCGTCCTGTTCCTGGAAACTTCGGTGACTTCCAAGTCAGCAAAAGAGAGGATCTGAAGCCGCGCCTGTCGGTCAACATGACAACTTTTGGCGATTCATCTCTATAGTAAAATGGCTGAAACTCTGAAAATGGGGCCCAAATTTGATGGTCAACCATCGTTGTCCCTCTATTTTTTCATGGCCATGAGATTGACAGACCCAAGTTTACCCCATATTGTTGGTTATAAACATATATATATATAATATATAATACAATATAATACAATACAAAAACAATACAATACAAGACAATATAATAATATAATAATATAATAATATAATAATATAATAATATAATAATATAATAATATAATATCCCCTGTCCTTGATACCCCTCAGCATTTGCAAAGCATTTTATAGAGAGAATAGGTACTATAGAATGCAAAACCAAGGATATTTCCTTTATAAAATGTAAAACCAAGGTTTTATATGAAATGACCCTGCTTTACATTAAGGACCAAAAATGGCTTATATTTGCTCACCAAAAGTGGTGGACTATACAATGCGATCCCAAACTTCCTTGTCATCCAATCGCTTTGATTGTGTACAGTGGGCAACGTAAATGAAATGAGAATGTAAAAATATATTGGCTCTATGAAATGATCACTGTTTTGTATGAAATGGGTATTGTTTCCTACGGTTAAAACATATCTTTTAAGCTTCTCACTACGAAATGGACAGGTGTTCATAAGCGAAATGAAAGCCAAAGGGTAAAGATAAACACCTAGCATGCACATCTTGCCTTCCATTGCACTATAAAATCACACCGCAGTTGTCTAATTTCATTCATTATCTAGATAGAATGTTTCGGGATGGGAAATCTGGGTCACTATGAAATGCCAAGCGCCACCAAAATGATCCCGGTGAACCTGTCATACGAGCTACAAATGTTTAGAAAGTTATTTCATAGAGAACCAAAGGCTGAAAGTGGTTTAAGTGGTTTCAGGATGTTTCAGGATGTTTCGAAATGTTTTGGGATAGGAAACCTGGGCCACTACAAAAAGATACACGCCACCAAAATGACCCCGGTAAACCTGTGATACGAGCTACCAATGTTTGGAAACCCATTTCATAGAGAACCAGAGGCTGAAAGTGGTCTAAGTGGTTTCAAGATGTTTCAAGATGCTTCGAGATGGGAAATCTGGGCCACTATGAAATGACACGTGCCACCAAAATGACCCCGGTCAACCTATGATACAAGCTACAAATACTTGGAAACCAATTTCATAGAGAACCAGAGGCTGAAAGTGGTCTAAGTGGTTTCAGGATGTTTCAGGATGTTTCGAGATGTTTCGGGATAGGAAATCTGGGTCACTATGAAATGATACGCGCCAGCAAAATGACCCCGGTGAACCTGTGATACAAGCTACAAATGCTTGGAAGCCCATTTCATAGAGAACCCGAAGCTGAAAGTGGTTTGGTTTCAGGATGTTTCGAGATGTTTCGGGATAGGAAATCTGGGTCACTATGAAATGATACGCGCCAGCAAAATGACCCCGGTGAACCTGTGATACAAGCTACAAAT
>Ga0126342_10014126_pt1 | contig 14112 bp, 18 predicted proteins | sample Cyp1metagenome_FD_92528 | JGI IMG/M metagenome (GOLD analysis project Ga0126342, IMG submission 92528) | Coral microbial communities from Lord Howe Island, Old Settlement Bay, Australia - Cyphastrea 1 metagenome | ecosystem: Host-associated > Invertebrates > Cnidaria > Coral ...
AGATAGATAGATAGATAGATAGATAGGATAGATAGATAGAAAGACAGGATAAGATAGATAAGATAGATTAGATAGATAGATAGATAGATAGATAGATAGATCGATTGATCGATCGATCGATCGATAGATAGATAGATAGGATAGATAGATAGATAGATAGATTAGATGGATTAGATAGATAGATAGATAGATAGATAGATAGATGGGTGGATAGATAGATAGATAGATAGATAGATTAGATGGATTAGATAGATAGATAGATAGATAGATAGATAGAAAGATAGATAGATAGATAGATAGATAGGATAGATAGATAGAAAGACAGGATAAGATAGATAAGATAGATTAGATAGATAGATAGATAGATAGATAGATAGATTAGATGGATTAGATAGATAGATAGATAGATAGATAGATAGATAGATAGATAGATGGGTGGATAGATAGATAAGATAAGATTAGATTAGATTAGAAAAGGTAAGATTAGATTAGATAGGTAGATAGGTAGATAGGTAGATAGGTAGGTAGGTAGGTAGATAGGTAGATAGGTAGATAGGTAGATAGGTAGATAGATAGATAGATAGGTAGATAGATAGATAGATAGGTAGATAGATAGATAGATAGGTAGATAGGTAAATAGGTAGATAGGTAGATAGGTAGATAGGTAGGTAGGTAGGTAAGTAGGTAGATAGGTAGATAGGTAGATAGGTAGATAGGCAGATAGATAGATAGAGAGATAGATAGATAGATAGATAGATAGGATAAGATAGATAGGATTAGATAGATAGATAGACTAGATTAGATTAGATGAGATTAGATGAGATTAGATGAGATGAGATGAGATTAGATTAGATTGGGTTGGATTAGATTAGATTAGATTAGATAGATAGGTAGATAGGTAGATAGGTAGATAGGTAGATAGGTAGATAGATAGATAGATAGATAGCTAGCTAGCTAGCTATTTAGCTAGACAAGAGAGAGAGAGAGAGAGAGATAGGTACATAGATAGATAGGTGGGTAGGTGGGTAGATAGTCAGAGAAAGAGACAGAACGAGAGAGAAAGAGAGGAGACACGACACCAATCACCTTTCAATCCATCAGTGGCTTCGCTCTGCCATCCGTGATTCACAACAACCAACCTCTCCTATAGGTTTCCTATTTTTGAAACTTCTGCCACCGCTTTGTGCGGTACTACTGGTACATATCTACAACCATCTAAAAGAATCATTTATCTCCTTTACAAGGTTAGCTATTTCAGGTTGGTTCGCAAACTTAGGCACCACCTTAGAAAATCCAGTTGTTGGTCATCATTTCCCCAAGCACATGTTGTTCTGGTTGGTGGTTGAGCCCTACCCCTCTGAAAAATAAAGTCAAATGGGAGTATGACATTCACAATATATGGACAAATCATCCAGTCATGTTCCACACCACCAATCAGTTATTTGAGCCAATCCGTTTTGGGATACGCTCCATTTGAGCCATTTCATGAAGTAATAATTTACTGACCATTTGATCAGTGTTCAGAATCCGAACCAATCATCAATCAACTATCATGTACCAATTATATCCCGATATTTTTGTTCGCAAAATCCCATATTTGGTGAACTTCCAATAAAATCATCAATTAACACGAGTTTGGTTTCTTGGGGAATGTATCAATCTATCATGTGTGGGTTGCGAGAATCTTAGGATCTACTTGATAGGGAATGTGGAAACCCATCGCTCTAAATTGTTCCCTCCTAAGCATCTGATGGCAATGAGATTCCCGATATTTATACCCCCATATAATGGTTGGTTATATCCCATCAAATCACATTGTGTTGCCATTTTGTCTACTTAAATCTCAATTCTGTTGCCATTGGTGTTGCTGAAATTCCATTTCCATAAAATCCCAGAATACAAACATGATCTCACCCTCCGATTTCACCAAAAGATCACGATTTCAAAGCCACCATTTATCCATTTCCATCATTTTCCAACTTTTTCCCCGAGATTTTCACCACTTTCAACGCTTTCCCCCATCCGCCGTCCACTTGAAAACGGCCAAGCATCGGCGTCCAGATGTCCACTGCGCGCGGCCCAAGAGAGCGGCGTGTCGCTGTGACGGTCCAGGGCATTGACCTCACGGTGCCAACAGTGAATGGTGAATGGTGATGAATATAAAATATGATCCATAGTGGTTAATGGTTATGGTTAATAATGAATGGTGGTGAATCATTGAATGATTATTACTAATACACACACACATATATATATGGTTATTTATCTATAACATAGCTAATGGAGATGGTAATTTACAGATAATTTACCTACTAGATGGTTGTGGTTAATGGTCATGGTTAATGGTTGTGGTTAATGCCAATATGGTTATTCAATGGTTCATGTTCAATGGAATGAATATTACTAATCATATGATTATGGTTAATCATTCAATATCGGTTAATGGTTATGGTTAATTATGAACCATTGAATTGGCTATTACTAAAATACATACATATATATACACATTGGAAATAGTGAATTATAGATAATATATTATATGGTTATATATATATATTAAATGGTTATATATATATACATATGTATGGTGATTTATCTATAACATAGCTATTGGAAATGGTGATTTATAGATAATTCACCTACTAAAATGGGTGATTTTCCATAGCTATGTTAGTTTACCAGAGAGGAATTCATATTATTGAGGATACCGTTAGATGAATCAATCTCGGTTAATGGTTATTCAACCCTATTAAGATAACACCATTGATATTGATATTATTTCCCATCAGCACAGACAAATGAATATTAATTACTGGTTGGTGGTATACTTACCCCTCTGAAAAAGATGAGTCAAATTGGATCATTGTTCCCAATATGATGGGAAAATAATCCAAATGTTCCAAACCACCAACCAGATTACATGGCTGCTTCAATGTTCGAGTTGGACATGATTAATTGATTTATAGATTGTACTATCAGCCTACATGATTCAATATCATTGCATTGTGAATAATCATTCATATCATCTTCCAAGTGAACCCATCAATCACCAAATCATAATTGAAGCTTTACCACACAAATATGGTGATTTCATATGATCTGATGAGACTTAATGCATATATTGGGATATATTTGGATACATAGCCACCCCCTGTCATAGAAAAACAAGTTAGAAACCTGGACATTTTCGCAACCGTTTTTTCCAACCCAATTAAAGGTGCTTAGCCTGCTTAGCGTTTTCCACAAAGGGCTTCCCTTTCGTGCAGCTGCCAACAGTGGCAGAGTTTGCGCCCCTTTTCTTGATGCACACCGGTACAGCCATTTGTCGTAATAACATTCATGACCTTTTTTGGTGACCTCTATGAGGGTGCCGCCTCTGTTCTTCTCGCAGAACTACAGGGATTTCGTGAAGTCTCCCTGCCATTGGGTCAGCGTGCTGCGCCAGTTCCACAATTGCCCCTGCAGCATCAACTGAAGATTGTTGGCTCCGACGCCGCGCGCGAATAAGGTAGGGTGGTTGTATCCAAAGCTGCTGGCAGGAATTTGGTTCGTGGCTTCCTGGAAGACCTGCAGACCCAGCGGGGTTACCTCTATTGATCAGCGCGGCATTTTCCGTGTGACAATTTGATTCTGGAACTATTCCCTGGTTCAATGTTATACAAAGTAATACTTGTTTACAGTTGAACTAACATTGAAATCAATAGGACTTAGATTGCATTAAATATCAACTTCCACATGATTGTCAAATGTGATTGAAATATGGGAAGCTGACCACTTAAAATAAAAAACAGTGTGATCCAGATGTTAGTTCTTCAGGCGGTAACTTCTCTTCCTGAGGTCCGGGGAAATTTTCACCAAGTCGCAAGGATTTTCTTATTCGTTTGGGAGCCTTTGAGAGGGCGAATGATGTCCACGAATTCATGTAATAAACTAATTACCCAGACATATTGGACATCTCCATACTCGACATAAAGATATAAAATGTCAAATGCTTGCGTTTTTTCAAAATCCGGATGGTGCTCGGGATAAATTCAGAAGTTTTGTTAAGTGTCACGAAAAGCTTGCAGGAGACCCAAAAGGTCACCATCGGCGATCTTTGTCTGTGCCATGGTCATGTTGGATGGGGATTGGTATTCTCATCCTACCATCATACTTGTGGTATATTGACTGGGCAAGATGATGCCCCCAGTCATAAGTTGATAAACCCGGCGAACTATAGATATGTAGTCAACCCCCTGACAAAATGGCTTATACATAGATAAGAAGAAAATGAAAATGATGATGATGATGATGATGAGGATTTATAAATACATATAATAATAATATATCTGGGGCATCACCCAGACCAGAGCCTTCCAATACCCTTCCAGCCATTCACCAGAGGCTGATCAAATCAAACAATAAATCCCCCAGGATGGTGCCCTCTAAATACATCGGGGTGAAAACCACCGTGATTTTTCACCATTTTTTCTGTATGAAATCCACATGGAAATCCCCATGGAATTCATGAAACCCTGACATCCCCCTGAAACGCCTCTGCCTTTGACTCCACTAAGAGCTCAATGCTGGCGGCCTCGGTGACATCAGCATGGCTGGGGTCAATTTTTCATCGGCAAAACATCTATTTGGGCGATATAAATCACCATTTAAACACTATAGATGTTTAAAAGCCCATTAAGTCAATCATTTTTCATAGGCAAAACATGGTGGGTTTAGAACATGACCACATTTTTCACAGGTATCATCCCAGCAACTGTGGTCATTTTTAAAGGTGATCATGGGATTTCCTTGGGATTTTCTTATTACAGGATTGGGGATATAATAGGATATATATATATATATGTCATGGGTATCAGGATGATCCTCTTCATTATCATGGGATGATCATGATTATAATGAAGATAAGTAAAGTTTTTTCATAAGGATCAAGCCACAGAAATGCGTCAGTACATGTAAACTCATCAAACATTTCTAATTGCAAGATGGTGGGAGGGGATATAGTGAGGATATCATGGAAATATACTCGGATATATCATGAGGATGTAATGAGGATGTCTGTTAATTAAATTTGATTTGTGGGGATATACTGGGACATCTTCTATGGATTTAAACAACAAACACGGGAATATCATCGGATATCGTGGGGATATCATGAAAATTATACTGGGACTCAGCCAGTGATCTTTGTTGGTTTCAACGCCCATATACCTATTATATACATGTATCATTCATACATATCTATCCAATCAACCCTAGTTTTTGTAATTATGAACCGACTTAGCTGTCTTGCGGGCCCCCACATTGCAAAACATGGTTAGAAATAGGCGGTTTTCATAGGTTGCAATGAGTGGTTGATTCCCTTAATATATCCTTTCAAAAAATGGTGGTGGTTGGTGGTTGTTGGCACCCTAAAGATTTCTTGGTCACCAGTTGGCTCAATCGTCAAACTAAGACGCCTTTTTGGAGCTCTGGGATGGCGGATGTTCAACTGAGGCTATGGTACAAGCATCCCATCCCTCATCCCCAAAGTATGGTGGGGGATGAAACCACATCTGACCATGGAATAGGAGTGCTTAACATGAACGCAGGGGATTAGGTTTGACCCATCCATTTCACACTTTAAATCTCTGGACATTTCAAAAAGAAACGGCTTTTGTTTTGCCCAAAAAAAGATGTTTCTTCTTTCGGTATACCAAATTTTCAGACACATTCATATGGGCATGAATCGAAGTTGGGTACCCCATCCTCAAAAACTTGGTGGCCGCCTTGAGATAGGTAGACTAACTGGGATTCAACATGTATACACCTGTAGTTCAAAAATATGGATGCTTAGTGCAAAACATAACCAATCATCCCAACCCCTAATATTAAACACCCCCATTCTATGGTCCTAATTATGTGGTTTCATTCCCTACTAAACAAACCATGGTTTCTAATTGGGTGTTAATATTAGGGGGGGGGAATCGCAAGCTGTAAATTTTGGATCCAATTGGGCGTCGGACATGCCCACGCTGTGCCGCATAGTGAAGGGCTGTGGTGAGGTACTTGTTGGTCTGGCGGTGCGTGTCGGTAGATCTGCGGGTTGTTACCTGTAACAACCCCTTATTTAATCAAGAGAACATAGCATGGAATGAGATGCAAATGACGTGTCCGCTGCACCAGTCATGTACAACGCAATAACACTAGTAAATATCATGAGATGATGACTATTGCTATTACTATTGTTATTTGACTCATAATGACAATCGTAAATATAACGCAGTAGATGATGATCGATGAATCCCCCATTTTTTTTTAGTGCCCAGTTCACACGGGCATGCAAACTCCACCAGTTCGATGATTTTCCCACTAAAAACACCTCCATTCATAGGGGATTTTTGATATGTACCATTGCTGGTTGGTGGTTTCAACCCCTCTGAAAAATATTAGTCAGTTGGGATGATTATTCCCAATATATGGAAAAAATGTTCCAAACCACCAACCAGTAGGGGATTTTTGCTATGTACCATTGCCATGTTTGATTACTGATCGGTTATTTTCACCACGTGGGATTCTTATTGAGATATTCTGAGATTTGTGGGGCCCAAGAAACACAAGTGCCAGGTGGTGCACCATAGTCGTCCACGTTTCTTGAATTGTATACTCGTTGGCTTTATCATATTATAGATCATTACACCCATCAAAAACATAAGTCAACAACAATATCTTCCGCTAAATCACCATTTAAGATGATGTGAATCTGTTTAAAGTACCATAACTGGTTGGTGGTATACCTACCCATCTGAAAAATATGAAAGTCAGTTGGGGTTACTATTCCCAATATATGGAAAATAATCCAAATGTTCCAAACCACCAACCAGATCATTATTAACCATTATTCATAATTTTGACAGCCATCATTGTCATCCACTACTGATCACTAATGATGCTTGTAAACCCCCTCATTAATGGCATAACAAAATACCCAGCAGCGGCGTGGGGCGGTTTGAACCCAAAACCTGTGTTAAACGATACGACTGAACAAGAGTTCACGTAGATCGTCGATCATCTGCCCAAGGGTCCTCGAGTTCCCGGTTTGCAAAGATGATAAAAGCGATCGCGTGAAGAGCACGGTCGTCCCCTTGCCCCTGGGACTTCAGAGTATCAAAGCAAAGCTCCAAGTCACTCTCGACGACTCGCCTCCACTCTGCTTCAAAAACAGTCACTGTGGGGTCGTCCATCACCTTGATCATTACCTCCCGGACAGTCTCGCTCAGCCGGTAGGAAACACTGTGCTCGATTGTGATGACTTCAGCCATGAGACTTACCGTGGTGGACGAGCGTTCCCTTCTCACGAAGCGGAAGTTGGCATTTTCGCTGGAAATCGCCATATTCCCCGGACCAACCAGATCATTATTAACCATTATTCATACTTAATTTTGACAGCCAGCATTATCATCCACTAACGATCATTAATGATGCTTATAAAATCCACCATTTCTCGTTGAAGTCCGACACCAACCAACTTTTCACGGGGCGCAAAGAAAAATTGTCACCCGGAGCACCTGTCGCACATCAGTGGAACGATCCTTCAGCAGCGCCTCAAGTGACGAAGGGAGGGACAAAAATGTGGGAATATACTCCAGCTATGTATATGTATATATATATGGCCCCTTTATAGATGGTTTACCTATAAAAATGGTGATTTTCTATATATATATATGTATACATCTGGTTGGTGGTTTCATATAGTTAATCTACTGATGGTTAATGGTAGTTTAATGGGATTTAATGATGATTTATACTGGTTGGTGGTTGAGCCCTACCCCTCTGAAAAATGATGGAGTGAAAGTCAGCTGGGATGATTTTCCATTCCCAATATATGATGGGAAAGTCATAATCCATTCATGTTCCAAAGCACCAACCACCACCAACCAGTCCAGGTATATCTAATTTCCGATCATTTCACTATGTCCCAGCTATATATGAGCCAACTAGTTTAGTACATATCCACATTACAGGATGGTGCAAACCCCAGTGATGTGAACGTTGGTTGAGATTCACCCCAGGAATAGTATAGTTGTTTGCGTACTGGAGTGATTAGTTCACCAACTGAATGCGTTTTCGTAAACGGGCGCACCACCTTGTATCAACTACTTCAATTTCTGGCTGAATAAGAGTAAGTGGCAAACCGGGGGCCTCAAGCATGGCTGGAAAATCCCGGCACCCAGTACCTCGTTGGGTTATTTTAGGGTGATTCCCCATGCCTGAATTAAACCACCATATTTGTTGGCTAGATCCCCGATTGGATTTCGCTGGATTATGGGATTTGCCATCAAGTCTCAACATCTCAGAAAAGTAGATCAATTCCCAAAACACTTAAAAACCATCTCACAGGCAAAAAAACCCATTAAATCACCTGCCATGTATTGATTGAAATCACCCTTACACAGAAAAACGGTCCCGTGCGCCTCAATGATGCGTGTGCGGCCATTGAAGGCAGCCACCATCTGGCGGGATGTGACACATGAAGAATCACAACATGTTGGGTTTATGATGGATGTAGCCATAAACAATCACCATTTTTCAGTTCGGTCAACCATCTATTTCTATCGGCCATCTATACCATGGCTATGTTAGTCATAACCAGAGGGTATCATATGAAGAATGGTAGTTTAACAATGACACAGGCCAAATATATTGGGGGATTTACCCTCAAATGGGTGATTTACCCTTTTTTAAGGGATCAATCCTTACTGTTTGAAGGTACATTTTCTGTCTCTGGTTGTGTGCAATGAAAAATACCCTTCAAAGTCGTGGAAGCTCATCAACAAGGGGTATACAACGAAACATTCGATGGGGAGACAATTGGAATGCAATGGAAGATACTGCAACGTCGTGTCCCGCCGTTGTGTTTGTTGGTTATGTCAAAGTCAACCCATCTAGCTATAGATATATATGATATATCCATCATAAACCCTGCAGTTATCTTTTTTCGACCCAGTTTGGGGTTTCCTGCAGTTTTTTGGGACTTCCGGTACTTTTCCGAATTTTCTTGCGGGGGACGGGAGAAGACACGGATTCTTGGGGTTTCTTGCATATTTTTTCTTCTTGAAGCCAGCTCCGGGGGGGATCAGCGACCCTTCGGACATCAGCATTACCATTGCCAAATTTGGATACCCTGCCAGAGAACCGCTTTCTTTGCTGAATCAGTAATGATCAGTATGTTGTATCTAGAGTTGCCGCACAATCTCATGCAAGAAAATTTCCTTTCGCAAGGTTTAGCACCCATTTTTGAAGGTGGATTCCCATCTCGTGTTGGGATGGGGGATCCATCCCCGATAGGCGAAGAGAAGCCAGCTGCTTTGAAAACCTAACATGGTCCAGATGGTGCATCTTGGGTAAAATGAAATTACAAATTGGCAAGGCAAAATTTTCTGACTTGAAAAACCCTGGTTGGAATGGTCCGGGAAGCATTCATCCAAGCGTCAGGAGCCTTAGCGCTGTAGATGCTGGAGCTTTGGGTGCAGGTTGGCCGCATTGAGGTGAACGCAGTTAGTCTCAAGGTCGGGCCATCTGACTGCGCCTTTTCGAGGAAAGCTTAAATTTTGATCAAAAAAACTTGCCATCATTTCAAGTCCATGATTTTTCATTACCATTATCTACCATCATTCAGAATCCCAAATCTTTGATGGCTATTCCATATGCTGACCACAGGCCAGGACCACCAGAGGGGTTGCGCCACAGGCGTCTGCAGCATTGGTACCTGGGAGCATCCCGGGGCTGACATTCACATTTTTGTTCCGAAATCATAAGGATGTAACCAACAATACTTGGAGGATCAATGGTTCGTAACTGGGCCTAGTCCACGCATTTATACAGATACAAGACTGAGTTTGGACAGGGTTATCTTAGTCTGCCAAATTCACCTTGCTGCAGGGTGACACCATGTCATGGGCATGTGCCAAGGTGCATATAAAAAACATCGAAAATCATTACGGAAAAGCGACTGACATCTGCCCGCTTATTCTTGCAAAATTTAGCGCCCACGCCGAACTCTATCCTTTATTCTTAGCATGTCCTGGAATAAGTTGCATATCCTCTGATTTTCATTCTCAGTGTTTTATCTCTCGGACTATTTGGGGTATGGGAGATGAGACAAACAATCCCCCTAGACAGCTTAGAATATAAAACAATTAAAACTGGCGCCGTGCAATGTAGAGTATGGTACTAGCGTTGCTTGCATTGACCAGCATTTTGACCGTACAAAAGTGAATGGGTACATGGAAAGACTAGCAATTGACCAAAACAATTGTATATCAGTATATCATGACCAGTTATACATACGTTAGGGCCAAAACAATTATAACCCTGGCCAGTCGTATCCCTTCGAATGATCATCCCAAAGTTGCAACAAACCAGTCAGTCTTTGGAGATTTCCTAAGTCATGTGGCTACCCCAACATGATAAAATGGTTGGTTTATTTCAGGGAAAAACCATCTATAAATGGATGATAACTGGTAGCCCTATGACTTAGGAAAACCCCATTTGTTGGTCGCAACTTGTGACTTGAGCCTCCCGACTAACCCGCAAACCCAACAACTTCTCTGCTAAACGCTCATGGCCATCCTGGATGTTGGGTGGGTTTGCCCGGCAGCTTCAAAGATGGGAGCAGGACTTCAGATCAGAGAAGCGGCCCAGGAAGAAGTGGATTTGAACCACCAGGGATTTGATGGAACAGACACTGGGATTGAAGATGTATAACAACCAACAATCATGAGATAGCACTTGAACTCAAGTTGGGTTTGTCTGAACAGGGTATCCTACTGTCATGGCATGCTTAAGAACCTCATTTTCCAAGGGTCCATCCCCCATTTCTGGGTACCCATTTCTGCACGTTGGAACATCCGGCCTTACTGCTGGGATTTGCTGAACAACTTTTCATGGTGGATTTCCCAATGGGAAAACAGAAGAGATCTCCCATATGGATGATGATATCTCCGTTATATGCCAAAGAGGGCAAGCAAGTTTAAGTTAATTAAGCCTCAAAAATCATTTGGTTGGTGGTTTCAACCTACCCCTCTGAAAAATATGAGTGAAAGTCAGTTGGGATGATTATTCTTCCCAATATGATGGGAAAGTCATAATTCATTCATGTTCCAAACCACCAGCCAGTCATCAGTCTTATTCCCATGTCATCTTCGAACATCATTTTTTCAGCCCCCATGATGCTCCCAATATGATTTTCCCGTAGACTCGGCAGATTTGTTTTTAAGTTTTCAGGCTTATAATTTATAGTCCATACGTCTCCCATGCAAATCATCGGCTTTCATCAGTTACATCCTCATTGTATCACTGAAAATCTCATTCAATCCCCATTCAGCATTAAAACAACTTTTGTTTGTGGCTTGCTTGGATGTGCATCCCAATTTAAAAAGTGCTTAATAATCATAATATCATATTCACCCTAGTATAAGACACTTATATAAATTATGTATATATATATACACAGAGAACATATGGAAATATCACCATTTATGGCTTATTAATGACTTTTTAAACCACCTACGATGACTGGGATGCACCCATACGAGTTTGTTGCTGTACCAATAATGTTTTCATTTTTCTTGGTGAATTCCCGTAAAACAAATCGCCATTCGAACGTCGGTGATATATTCTGGATAAGACCATGTTACCATACCATACCATACCATACCATAGAATGTGGTGCCCCCCAGTTATAAGTTGGTTTATAAACCCCAGTAACTATAGTTATTTGCGTACAATAAACCATAGTGAAATTGGAGTTATGTGCACCAAATTAGGTATCGACCGGGGGCATCAGCTTGTACCATACCCAAACGACCGCCTGTGCAGCCCAATGTAGCGGCGTCCACCTAGGATGGCCATGGTGACACATCAGAAATGCATCTGCTTAACGTCCGAGTCCGAGCAGCTATGGACAATCACAATTTTTTGGAAATTAAATAGCTTTTTAAATGGTCGATTCACATAGCTATCGCAAAATCACCATAGATAGATAGATAGGTAGGTAGATAGATAGATAGATAGGTGGATAGATAGATAGATAGATAGATAGATAGACAGACAGACAGACAGACAGACAGACAGATCCATATAGTAGGTAAATCATCATGGGTAATCTTTAACTGGGCGATTTCCAAAGCTGTGTTCATCAACCAGAGGCTATAGGAATGGTACAAGGTGGGCCATATGTGCGATGGTTAAGTTACATACGGGGGTCATGAATCCCATAACGGGAATTCTTACATGGCTATGATCATACTGCTAATTGGAATATATCTTAACCATTGGGTATGATTATATCCCTATCAATATGATTAAATAACATACCATTAATCCACTATGATTAAATATATTAATTGAATACCCATCATGATCATAGCCTATAATCATATCCCTATGAATAGTTGAATATAGTGCGCACATTGGGGATATGATCATACAAAAAACCCTACCTCCCCCGAAGGGTGAGGAGAATTTAAACCTCAAGTGTTGATACAAGGCGGGCAGCCCAATGACGAATGGAACTGTTGGTCTATGGAAGGGATTTTTTTGCTACAGTTGGCTGGGTGAACATAAACCAACACGTTGGACCTATATAACTGGGGTGTTTTTTTTTAAAATATCAGTTTCACTGAACACGTTGATAAGCATTACGTCGGTGATGATAAACCTAGCGATCAGAAAAAAAGCAATGATACCCTCTGGTTATTCAGCATAGCCATGGAAAATCACCATTTTCAATAGGTAAACCATCTATAAATGTGCCATTTTCCATGGCTATGTTAAAGAACCAGAGGGTAACAATTCTCATCATGACGGTAATGATATGGATCATGGCCCAGATTCTAGGCTACATGAGAACATAGGAACATAGGAACATGACCGACGGCAAACAGGTCACCTCCCAAAGGCGCTTGCGCGAAGGTCTTCTGCCTTGGCTCCATCCACATGGTGATCTTTTGACGAGAACCCATCCAGGTCTCCTCACCAATCCTTGTCCTTCTGGTGTGCGGCATGGTCTGCCTTATCCTGGTAGCGTGACACCCGGTACAAAAACGACGAAAATTGGTCAGTGATATCACGCATGATATGTGGGATATCTTGGGTGAAATACTCGTGAAATCCTAGATTCTGTGAATTTCTTGGGTGAAACAGTTATATCAGTAATATTTTTTAGCGATATTTAACCATGGATTTAACCAATATTAATCTTAACCATGGAATACCCTCCATGATAACCCTATATCATATATATACAAGGTGGTGCCCCCCAGTTATAAGTTGGTTTATAATCCCATTAACTATAGATATATCACCAACAAAAACCATAGTTATTGGAGTTATGTGCACCAACTTAGCTATCGACCGGGGGCACCACCTTGTATATACATATCTCAGTTATATCCTCCATGAACAGCTTAAGTGATAAGCCATGAACCGACCGCCTCGAGGGGGTCGCGGCCGCGCACGTCATCCTTCAAGCATTCCAGGAGATCTTCCTGGGGGCTATAGATTTCACCCAAACATTGGGGGACTTTGATGGTTATCAGAGCTGGATGTATGGGGAAAAAAGGGAAAATTGAAACAGCATGAAGTAAATATGGGGGGCTTTCCTGCACAATTTCCCTTAAATCCATCCATTGACTATCATCGCCGGATGGATTGGGATCCAGCTACCCCTAAAAAGAGGTCATAGTCATTCATGGTGAATGGGATGTAAGGGCAATGTTGATATGGCGAGATTTAAGCAACAAAACTGGTGATAAGTCTTAATACCCAACAAATTGTTTGAGAAGGTTTTTATGGTGATTTAACCAATAGAACTTGAGAATTTAGGCCTACAACTTGTTATTTCATGGGGCTTAAGCAACAAACATATGGTTGTAGTGGTTTAATGGGATTAAGAAAAAACATCCATTCTACTATAATATATAATATTATAACCGTTGACAATGATATAAGATGATATATGGATATATAATGATATATATGTATATGGCTATACTTAATTTTGGGAAACCCGATTTTGCCAAAGACACCCGAATTGGCGGTGAACGAACTAGTGCAACAGAAATATCCAATCCT
>Ga0126342_10014127_pt1 | contig 14112 bp, 13 predicted proteins | sample Cyp1metagenome_FD_92528 | JGI IMG/M metagenome (GOLD analysis project Ga0126342, IMG submission 92528) | Coral microbial communities from Lord Howe Island, Old Settlement Bay, Australia - Cyphastrea 1 metagenome | ecosystem: Host-associated > Invertebrates > Cnidaria > Coral ...
AGCGGACGTCAACCTGCTCCTCACCGAAGTGAAGTAGTTAAGACGCCATAGTATGCCATCTGCGAGAATCAAGTTCCCATACTTCTCCAAGCAAAACTCAAAAGAAGCGAAACCTGCCTGAAAAAAAGAAGTAAACACAGTGCGCCAGCTAGCATTCCGCAAGGAATGTTTGTTGATCAAGTACGACTTGCCAAAAAGGTGTGGGTGTAGAAACCATGGTTTCCTTCAGATTTTCCCTGGAACCCCCAACCATGTCCTACCATTCCTATGGCAGCCAGGCAGCGAACCTGTCCTCCTTAACCTCTTGGGGCGTGGGATCTTGGAAGGGGAATGGGGCGTTATTTGCCGAGGGTGCTCGCAGGATCAGATAGTTTGATGTTGTTTGGTTTTCCGGCTTATGATACAAAGGTCCTAGAGAAACCCTCATGCTAAATGCACAAGATTTGGGCACGGATCGAGGTCTTTTCAGGGTTTCCTTCTTGATATAACCGACTGCAAGGGGTGGAGGTCTCAGTGCTTCACCCAGGATTGAGTCTTCATGTTGGCTGGAAGCTCAACAGGGCGATGTGTTATAGTCGACTGCTGATGGAACTGCTAGGGGAACCAGGAACCCAGCTGCATGATGGCATATGCTGGATGGTCCTTGTCATTTCTGGGGCGTATTGCCTTTGGCGTCTGCGACTATATGTGGGCTGCATTTTTTCCCATACGCTCGTAGGGTAAAGTACAGTGTATCTCCACTATCGACATGCAGTTGTTTGTCATCTCATTCTTGCTGGTCATCCTACCTGGCTGAGTGCATCTTACAGTACCAGGGGAATATGATCAGAAGATAGACGGTTCTGGCCTGAAAGCTGGGATCTGCCACAGTATTCCCTCGCCACCGACGGGCACTCACACAAATCATGATATATTATATATATATATAATATAGAATCACCCCAAATCCTTGATTTTTGGACCGCCAAATCATGATACCACTTCTTGCGAGGTTTCCACCGAAAAGATTTTGGCACCCATTTTTTTGAATCACTCTTTGGACGTAAAAACACTATTCTTTTGTTACGCCTTTCCCGTGATGTTCACTGGATGTCACGTGCACAAAATGCGTACGCGAGGTTTCCACAGCCACATCGAAATCATCAGCCACTTGCTCCATCTCTGTGTGCAAATGGTTTGGCACCCAGATGTGACAGGTCTTGCTCCTCTTGGGTCTTAGGAGATTTACCATCTGGTTATTTAACATAGCCATGGAAAATCACAATTTTTAATAGGTAAACCATCTATAAATGGGCCATTTTCCATGGCTATGTTAAATAACCAGAGGGTAATTGTCCATTGGCAGCATTGGCACTTGAAATGTCAACATGTGTACCTCTGTGGTGGCAGCTATGCCATAGTGGTGGCTGGTGGTTTCGGGCAGAGGTTGTCAAAATTATTGCTACGTGTTGCGTATCATGTGCAAGCGCAAACGGCGAGATTCCCCTGAATAAAGCATGAACCACGCTCAAACAACATGATGTTGCTGGGACCCTCTCCCGGATCACCCATGTAAGATATATGATGATATATGAAAACACATATATATATACATATATATATGTATGTATGTATGTATGTACGTATGTATGTATATATATATATATGTGTGTGTTTGTGTGTGTGTGTGTTATATATTAACAATTCAACCTGCATCTATGACAATTTCCCATGTTTTAAGCTGTGGTGCAGCCCGCCTCAGCCCCGGCTGAGGCGTTGTTTCCTCGTCCTGAGCAGGTGACCTGGTCATGGGGCAGCCAGATGCAGCTTATCCTAATTTGTATATGATTAATATATACATAACTTAATGTCATACATATTAATATATATATAATATCTACATATATATATATATATCAAAATAGTGTAGGTTATACTATATATATTGATGTATGATAACTAATATGCATATGTATATAGACTTCATGTTCTAAACACACGCGCGCACGCACACACACACAGACATACATACATACATACATACATATATATATACACAATATATATATATATTTACAATATGTATACATATATATATAAATAGATTGATAGATCGATCTAGATAGATAGATAGATAGGTAGATACATATTTACATGTTGCATGTGATATGCACCATTTTTTTTACCACATCTAGTTTGTAAGATTTCAGTTTTGCTTACATATCATGTGGTCGCGCCACGGGGAAGTCAAGCATCCCATACCCAAAACCTATGGGAAAAAACCGCTGTCGCCAGACAGAGACGAGCGTGCAAGCGAACTCAAGCCACTTAGTTGGAGGATGGCTAAAGGATATTCCAGCAGCTGGTTTTTTTTCTGGCAAATGGCTGGAATCCCTAGCGACAATGGATACATACATAGAAGCAGAATACAATACAAGTAAGAACCATGGGGAATCACAATGTGACACACTGAACATTAGTGAATGTTACCCTCTGGTGAACTAACATAGCAATGGAAAATCACAATTTTTAATGGGAAAATCCACTATAAATGGCCATTTTCCATTGCTATGTTAGTTCACCAGAGGGTAGTTATTTTAAATCTATTTCTCCACGGGATTCATGGTGATGGAATCCAGCAATTCAGCAATTCACGGCGGATCACAGGTGGGTCACAGTCTCTGGTCTCGGGTGAAACAGGTCCTTGGGTTTTTTCGACCTTTGACCACTGCCAAAAGTCAGAAAACGACTTCCTATTTCCTCACATTTCAGTGCCGTTGTGGTCACTCATGGTCACTCTCAAAGAACTGTTCGGATCCGATCCTTTCCCGCACATCGCGGTGGCTGAGGATCGGTCTTTTCCTCCCACCAGGGTGTGCAAGTTGGGTCAAATGGCAGGCCACGTGATAGGGCAGTAGCTCGGCAGCAGGGCCAGGACACGGATCATGGGTTGGATGAATTTGGATATGAATGGATCATGGGTTGGAAGTGGTGATGGAACAAACAGAAATAGTGATTTTAGCATTTTAGCAAATGTTATTTAGCAAGAACAAGAATATTATGGCCTTTTTTCCTGGGAATTCTGACTTAGTTTTGATATAAACAACACATTAAAGGGAACATCCAATCAGATAAATGGGGATGGCAGAGGACTGGAGAGCGATTTCTCATTTGTCAAAGAAAATTGAGGCTCAGAAATGGTGGATTTACCTTACACTTGCCACTTTAATCGCATTTTTTTACAGGGAAACATGTACGATCAACTCCATTAGGGATCTGGAGTAAGTCCAGGGTGGCTCATACTCGTAGCAGGTCATGGCAAAATGATGCAAAATCTATGACATACCTGAAATTCAACGAGAATTGTCCAAAAACGTATATCTGGTTGGTGGTTTTTTATTTTTTATTTTTCCATACTATATTGGGAATAATCCTTCCCATTGACTTTCATATTTTTCAAGATGGTTGAAACCACCAACCAGATATTAAACATTATTAACCTATATTACCGTAATTAATACAATATTAACACATCCCCCCGCGCGTAGATAGGCCCACTTAGATGCGAAGATATCATCGGAAAATCACCGAATCGGCAAATCGTCATAATCGTCCAAGGTGCAACACCCAAGCAGGAACTATCAGGTGGGGAGATCCAAAAAGGCTGGTTTCAGGTGGTTTTACAGTATGGTTCTAATATGTTCTAATGATATTTGATGAATATTTGATGATTGTTTGATGATTGTATGATTATTTGATGATCATCTAATCGTCGTTCTTGAGCTGTGAGCCAGGCCAATACCGTTTTTTTGATGGGAGGGTCTGGGTGTTGGCCCTGAAATGGTGGCCCGTTCTCTCATTTATCATACCTTCATCCATTTTGATGGCAGATTTTTCACTCGCTAACAATTGATCACACGGACCATTTTTTAAAGATATGACGGGGTCCCATATTGATACTAGAATCCCGGAAGACCTTGGTTTTCAAGACATCGCATCAACACTGCTATCAAATATACCATTATTGTATGCTACCGTATGTTGATTGACACAAATGAGTCACACATATACATACATATACATACATTACATTACATTACATTACATTAGATTACATTACATTACATTACATTACATACAATCATACAATCATACAATCATACAATATATACATACAAATATTTGACAATAGTCATACACCATTACAATCCATGATTATTCGCACATCACCCGGCTCTCTCCAGGTGCCAGGTTGGCGCCCGGTGGTCGATGCTTCAACGGAGACGCGACCTAAGGTGGACCTTGGAATTGATTGAAAAAACCAATAGCGGCATCCAAAAGGTGATGTCATGATTACCCTCTGGTAAATTAACATAGACCCTGAAAATGACCAATTTATTGTGGAAACTAGTCTTCCAACCCCTATTTGGCAGGGTCTATGTTAATTTACTGGAGGGTAATACTTGTTAATAATTGTTAATAATGGTCAACATACCACTTATATATATAGATATAAAAATGGTGATGACTGGGGGATGGTGCAAATGGCATTGTTCTACCCAGATTCTGATGTGATTGCCTGAGAGTTTCGGCCGTGATTTGTTTGAGCTCCGGCTCCATCCACTTTCAGGAGAGTTCACATGTTTATACAATTTAAGGATATTTAAGGCGCTTATTGCTGGTTGATCTTAAACATCAAATGATATCGAATGATGCTTAAATCTCACTGGATGATAGAACTTATATGGTACAGACCCGAATTTCAACATGTTCACAGCATATGGGGTTATGGGGGTGTCTTAAAATGGGGGATCCCCAAATCACCATGGCGTTCAATACATTTCAATCCTCAAATGGTGCAACATTTGGGATGATTTGCGGGTACCCCCTCAACTGTAACGAAACCTCCATATACTGTAGCCATAATAGTATGCCATAGTTTTTTGAGGGCACAGCTCGGGCAGGGAGACCTGAAGACGATAAAGAGAGAGAGAGAGTTTTTTGAGGGATATATATATATATATATATATATATGATCCATAGTTTTAGCCATATTTAGCCACATATAGCCATAGTGATACCCAGCTGTGCCTTGATGGCAGGGGGGCCCTCCAGCCTGGCGGCGCAGCATCAAAGCAGCGGCACCCAACGTGCGGATCAAAAAGAGGGGTTCCCAAGGTTTCCAAAGAAAATGATGGTTTAAATAATTGCAAATCCTATGAACATGTAGTTTAGAATGGAAAATCCCAAACAAAAATGGATGAGTTCGGGATATTGCCATGAGCTAGGAAACCTCATGAAACCTCCATGCGGCAAAAGTCATGGGAAAATCATAAGGAAAATCCACGATATGGAGGTTGATAGCTAGGACAATCATCGAACGAAATGGTGGATTTTCCAGCAAGCCACGTTTGATTCGCCGGAGTATTCATAGAGTCATAGAGAAAACATGACAGAGCCATGTGGTAATTAGGCCCTTAGGCCTACCAGTTGGCAGATGGATCCTAGCAACAATGGTGAAACATCCAGTTACAAGAAATACCCGAAAACTGCAACTAACATGACGACCCTGCGGAAAGGTACGGGTTGGATGACAATTCTGAGATATTCTGAGCTCTAGTTTGAGTAGGTGGTTCTCATCTATGTTCGTTGAATAGGTGACAGGTCGAGCTGGCTGGGGGTATCGTAAGGGTTTATTTGAAATAGGGTACGCCAAAAATTTGATGGTCCGATGGTTGATAATGATGTTTCCTATGAAACTGCCATTTAAGGAGGATATACCCCATTTTCAGATACCGTCCCCAAAAAGATGTCGAACAGTGTTTCCAGGATGGGACATAGATGACGCGTTTTTCCCATCATTTCGAGGTTCAAAGTTCTGTACCTATTTTGGGGTTGCTCTACTTGATTGCAAGGGAATCTAATCATAAGTAATATGACGCAATAATACCCAATACACTACCCAATACATATATATATATATGTGTGTGTTTTAACAACTAAATTGGAGATTTTGTTTGATCAATGATTTACTGTAGATTATGTTTAGTTGATGGCTGATTGGGTATCATATGGGGTTATGCTAGCTGTGTATGGGGATGATGAAATATCTAGGGTTTTTTTTTAACCAGGAAAATGGGATGGGCATGATGGGCCACCTTGAGGATTCTCAGATCAAGCGCCCACGAAATGCCATAGTTTGGGCCTCAGAGCCCAGGCGGACTTTCAGGTCGTGGCCCTTCATGTTGTTTGATCCGCTGATACTTCAACAGCAAGAACACGCATCGATATACTGAACAGGTTTCCATACTAGACCATACTAGACCTTAATATTCCACCGCTCACATGTTTGGGAAACCAGTTTTTTCCATACTTTCTGTGCTTTGTGGCAAGCCAATACCATCCCCAGCTCTCGCAGGTGCGCATAGGTGGCGGTTGGCACGTGCTGCGCAATGACCCAGAGCCCTCCGAGAAAACTGAGAGTGCCGCGGGAACAGCCCTGGCGGTGCCGGGAAACTTGGAGGGCTATGAAGGTATTGGTAGAAATATGGTTTGTAAATGGCATTAAATGGCTGAAATGTGGTAAACCATGGTAAACCCAATGATAAACCTCTAATTATTGGGGATGGTTTATTGCATTGGCTTTGCTACATTAAATAAACTTCATTCTAGGACACATAAAGCAGTGATAAATGCTCATAAAGTATTATCAAATAAATGGTTCATGGGGATAAATGGTGACAAATTAAGGTGGGTGTCATCAACCAATCCAGAAGTCTCCTGTTACCGGTTGATGAAATACAGGAGTGGCCCCGGCCTCCAAACCGACCCCGATTTTTGGTCCAAAGGATGTCCTTGACCTAACTCACCGAACATGGAGATGAAATGTGCAAAGATAGGTACCACACTTACCAACAGAATACAGCCATGGTTAGGCAATGGCAATTGCCATATGTGTGTTATGTTGCAGTTTCTGCTCAGCATCTATATGATTTTTGATATACCCTCTGGTTATTTAACATAGCCGCAGCCATGGAAAATGGCCCATTTATAGATGGTTTACCGGTTTACCTATTAAAAATTGTGATTTTCCATGGCTATGTTAAATAACCAGACGGTAATTCGGGTAGGGATCAACGTCAACGTGGATGTGGCACTTGGATCGCAGATTGAGATCCCATCAGTAGTGCAGTGCCAAGTCCCTTCTGATAATGATGACTGGCTGGAAAAAATATACCATTAAATTACAGATTATTTTCCGCACACACATATATATATGTGTGTGTGTACATTATATATATATTATGCATATATATATATATGTAGATATCATATATATATATATATATATGTAGAGGTGCCCCATATTGTTCGGGGTTTCCCCGCTTGCCCCTCCGTCTCGCCCGCTCCGAGGCGCACCTCCAGCCCAGCAAGTTCCCCCAGCAGAAGTCGTAGCCAGGGCCCTGGCGAAAAATCCCTTTGGTAAACTAACAGTAACATAGTGTTAAATATTTAATGATCAAGAATAAGAGTCACCAAGAATATTCAAGAATAATATGTATTGACTAGCATAGTGTTAACTAACTATAACTAAGGGATCATGAATAATAATGTACATATTTAATGTAAATATTATAACAAATAAAGTAATAGAGTAAATATCACTAATCATCTCCCAGTCATATCTCAATATCATCCCCAAATGGCAGGTTAAAAACAACATTGTTTGATAGGTAATTCCTCTATAAATGGACCATTATCCATTATCCAATTATCCATAGCTAATGTGGGTAAAACAATGCCATAAACCATCCGCCAGTCATTACCAGTTTCATAGGTGGTATAAACATGAATAAACCATTCCCAGTCAGTCATGGGTGGTTTATGACATTGTTTTACGTCCCACATGATTGAAAATCACAATGTTTGATAGGTACCCTCTGGTAAACTAACATAACTATGGAAAATCACCATCTTTAATGGGAAAGTCCACTATAAATCACCATTTTCAATAGCTATGTCAGCCATTACCAGAGGGTAAATCCTCTATAAATGGGCCATCATCCATAGCTGCCATAGCTGCCTGTGGAATTGCCGGTCTTGCGCAGCCATTTCCAATTGGTAAGTTCTACTTGGACTACTTGGACTGGAAAGTTCTACTTGGATTTCCCTTCTATCACTGGATTGGTTTTCTTGGGAAAATTTTAACCGGAAACCCATGGGTTTTTACCATGAAGATCATGGGGTTTTCCGGTTAAATTTTTCCCTTAAACCAATCCATTGATTCTAGATTGGTGAGAACTTGGAAATTCTTGTAGTCTGATCGGGTAGGTACTACTCAAGTTCCTTAGTTATACTGTAAATGTCAGCGTTTATCAACCATCTTTGGGGAACAGCATGTGATACCAATTTCTCTTGCGAATCTTGGAACATGTTATGAATTGCGCCACCATATCTTCTTCAATAGATCAAATGGAGGCTCCGGCAGCTTCCTTTCTAAAAAGAATATGTGCGGAGGTCATTGCTTGAGAAACTCATGAAAGTTCCGTGAGAAAGCATTATTCTGACGACGTCCTTTCAAAGATATCAAATGGAGTTGGCGCAACTGAAGATGAGAATTTGATCATGTACAATGAGGTAAACCCAATATAAACGATCCCCAGTTTGGGGTTATTCCATGGGTATATCTCTGGAAATGGGATGATCGAAAGGGACCCCCTGATGGTCACGGACCCTTGGAAAGACCTGAGCTGAACACCCAGGGTTCATTGAACCCGAGGGTTAGAAAGTGTTGAAAGATCATTCATTTCATCCGTACGGATACATGTCTAAGAACCAGGAAGTTCAACCAACAGGGTGAGTTCAACCAAGGGAAACTAGGCATGATCGGTAGTGTCAGGTGATTTCATGATATTTGATGAGATTTAGTTGGATATTAATTGGGATTTGCATGGATTTACTGTAACGAAAGGACCGTAGAATAGTAAAAATATTTGATTAACTATATTATATGTGGGGGCACTTAGATTGCAATTTCCATCAAATCATATCAAAATCCCAACGGAATTTTAAAAAACTATAGTTTCATCATAATCCGACACACCAGTTTTTCCATTAAACCATATTAAACCATATTAAACCATATTAAACCATATTAAACCATATGAAACCATATTAAACCATATTAAACCATATTAAACCATATTAAACCATATTAAACCTATGTTATGTTCCCAAAAATCATCCGGATACACCCCATTTGGAAACTCAATGCGTTCACTTGCTTTGTTGCGTTTAGTTGGGGGGAAAGATTTCTGGAAGTCGGTGCGTGCTGCGTCCAGCTGGTGTTTTGGAAGACATGTTCGGAATTTCCCTAATGTGTCAGTTCCATTGGGAATTGGATTGTGTTGGGTTTTCCCCTTTTGAAATTTGGAGATGTGGTTGTGTTGAAATGATGAGGGGGATTGGTGGCGAGGGATTCCTTTTTTCCATTTTAGGGTATCGCCGGGGTATCGCCAGAGTATCGCCGGAAATATGTGAGTTGTCTTGCTTTGTCTTGTCTTGTCGCTGCTGCTGCTGCTGGCTACTGCTGCTACTGCTGCTGCTTTTGCTGGTCCTGCTGCTGCTGTTGCTGCTGCTTACCTTCCCACTACCGAGCTGCGTGCACCACAAGAGGTTGCACCTGTGTCTTTGGTTGGTCGCTTCACTTTGACTGTAGCTGTGGTGAAACTTGCGTCCCATTGCGTTTTTTTCAACAAAATCATTCAAAATAACCTAAAATCCTAAAACAATGACTGCATAGATGCAGCGTCCACAATATGATTCCTAATTTTAGAGCCAATAAAAAAACACTGAACATTAAACAAAATATATGATTGCTGGCGCACAGCGTCCCATGCTGATTTGCATAATTTTGCACTGACTTCTGCGACTTCCTGAATGCGCAGCGTCCCATTGTGATTTGTTTTCAAACAGACGTTGCACTGACTTTCCCGACTGGGTGTATGCTAGGAAACACTGTGCCTTAGGCCCAGACCCTGAGCGGCATCCCTTTGCCCATGGAGCTCCATCCAGGAATCCCTGACTTCGGGTGAGTGAATAATGGTTATATAATTAAATTAAGTATATTGTTAATTTCAATTGTATTGTTCTCTACTCTTTGTCGTTTGCGGCAGGGTTTTTTCTCCTTCCAAGAATGTTTTCCCTGCCTAGTATTTGGAAGGCTGGTGAGATGTCATTTCAATTGTATGGTTCTTATATCGTTAATAATTGTTAATATATAATTGTTAATGGTTAATTACATGCTCAATAATCATTAATAATGGTTTAATATGGATGATTCTTTGGGGGAGCCGTTGTTAAAATGGTGAATAATGGTGATAATAAATGATAATAGTATTCCCATGTATTCCCCAAATGGACGATTATTCAGGTTATTATCAACTCATTTTAATTATATATATAATATGTGATTATAGTTCGGATATCGAGGGAAACTCCCAGATCATTATTATTTAGCTTCATGCGAATCCATATTTACCTGCGTTAAATACGTATACTTCAGATGATATTTGATCATCTACAGGTGAGTGAACTGGGGTGTAGATGATTAGGTATTTTTATTTATTGGTTTACTGATGAGTTCTAGTTATTGATTTCTAACTAATTGGGAGCAATGTAATTACCCTCTGGTAATTTAAAATAGCTATCGTAAATGGCCCAGTTATAGCTGATTTACCTATTAAAAGTTGTGATTTTCAAGAGTTTTTTGTATGTTTACCAGAGGGTAATGGAATGGTGGGCTTGCCATTTTTTGCCTTTTCCATCCTTTTCCAATCTTGTAGATCTTCGCCCTAGCCACCACGTTTAAAACATGGCGATTCCTGACCAGAGATCGGCTGGGGAAATTTGATCACGACCGACAAGTGCAACGTCACAATAAATGATGGTGACTGTAGTAAACGGAATTATCCCAAGAAAAAGGTCATTATCCACCAGGATTACTAATGATATCTAATGATGGTGACTGTAATGATATTCACCAGGATTTCCCATGTCCCTTATTTCCGGCTGGTGGATGATCATTTCTCCATGGGGGATGATCTCCAGATTGGTTGGTGAAATCCATCCATGGTGAAATCACCATTTCCAGCGGCAGAAATGGCCACAACTTGCAACGCGCCAGGGACACACCCATCGAACGCTTCACCTTCGGCAGGGGGGCACGGGACCGCGCGGATACTCTCTGGTAATTTAACACAGCTATGGAACATGATGAACATGGCCGCCATGGCCGAAAGCGCCATGAATTAGTTAGTAAAGACGGTGATGTTCCATTATCCATAGTTCGGTTCACTTACCAGAGCGTATCACCAAGAATATCCACGAATCTCTTTGGGGTCTTCAGGGCACTTTAGAATGGTTTAGGACGCTTTATATAGGACACTGGAAAGGTGTGGCTTTGTCCGTAAAACAAGAACCACGCCCAAATATTGGGTCGTGTGATGCTGAAGGTTGCTCATCCTTCGTACGTGTCAAGCCATCCCAGTTCAACATCAGAATTTTGGATGTTCAATGATGTTCAAAGGAAGCCAACTCATGTGGTAAACCCAATCAACATCCATAAACCATCCCCAAGTCATCCATAAACCATCCATAAACCATCCATAACCATCCATAACCAGATTTTTATGGAATGGTAAGGGTACCTACCCATCAATCAAGGGGGTTCCATAAACCATCCATAAACCATCCCCATTTACGGCAGTTGTATAAACTCTCCAAGTGAGGCGCTTACGCCTCGGGCTCTTCCTTTGGCCACACCTACGCCAGCAAAGATCCGGAGAAAGTGGCCCGCGAGGTGCTGAGGGGTCTTGGAAAGAGTTTTGCTGAGGAAAAACGTGGGAAAAAAAATGGGAAAAACATTCCGGATATTCAGATGGATTCATCTGGATTTATGATATGAAAATGACTTGGGTTTTGGTATCACCCATCGATTGGCCCAGATTGTTGAGGGGGGGTCCAAGGCCAGCAATCAAATTGAAAAACAAAGAAGTTGGGGCAGCTTTGGGTAGTTTCAAGACTGGAAAAAGAATGGTTTTTACATGTGTTTACGCCCGCAAATAGTGAACTTTGGCAAGTTGGATATGGTTGGTGGTTGGTCTAACCATGTAAGAAAAGTTTTGGGAGGCACATCCAGGCCCCAACTTTGCCTGTCATGGACCTGCAGGTGGACCGCGGCAAGTCTGGGACCTCAGCCTCCTCAGACCAAGACGATTCTGGTGTGTTCGTGCGCGCTATGATTTCCTGGCCAACCTTGGATGCATATAATTTATATTGAAAGCCAGGAAAACGAAACATAAATTTTGATAACATCCAACCTTGTGTTTTCCTTGAAATCGTTACTGTTTCAAAATTTTGCAATGTTACCGGATGACGAAGCAGCTCTGAAGATTTTTCTTTGCCGACCATCTAGGACTGGCTGTGTACTGTAGGATCGGGATCGGGATTCTGAGTTCAGCTGAGTTCATCACTGATTGGTGGTTTGGAACATTGTTTATTTTTCCATATATTGGGAATAATCATCCCAACTGGACTTTCATATTTTTCAGAGGGGTTGAAACCACCAACCAGATCAGGTTAAGACACTACGGTCTCTTCCGCGTCTTGAAGCCCCGGGAGCCCTTGGACAGCCCCACTTTGGCGCTGAGCAACGGCAGCAACGGCGGCGGGACCCCACGCAGCCTGCGCACACCCAGCCCCAGCCCGCGGCGGAGGGCGGAGTCGTCGGAGCTGGTGGATGTGGAGGAAGTGGATGAAGATGAGGAAGAAATCCCAGGCAGGGGATAGGTATGGTATGTATGGTTACTATGAGGGGCATGGAGCGTTTCCTATGTAAGGTAGGTATGGTATGTATGGCATGTAATTATGTTTGGTATTGTATGTGGAGATCAATCATCTGAAAATGTCTGAAAATGTCTGAAAACGAAAGTCACCCTAAAATACCCCCAGTGGTTTGAGAGATTTTGATGGTGAAATTTAGGGTGTATCACCTTCAACCCATTCCATCCCATTCCTACTATGGAATTATTGGTCGCACTGTTCATATTGGGGGTGTTGAACATTGGGAGGATTATGGTAATTGGTCATTTCTGGTATTTTTTGGGGCCAATCATTTCTTTGATCCACGTGTGTTCTCAAGATCCAACCCAGTTACCCCATGTTACCATACCCTTAGACACAAGAGGGTCTAGGATGGTCTGCTTAGGGCTCCAAAAAATAAAGGTCTGGAATGGTACTTTTTCCCGAATGCGTAGCAAAGGGTTCCCGTTTATAGTCTGGGGGTCTGGGGGCTGGACCCTTGTTCGCCTCCAGTTGCTCGTCGCGTCGTTGCCGCGTCGTCGGGGGGTCGTCGTCGGGCCGTCGTCGGGTCGTCGTCGGGTCGTTAATTCCGTGTCGTGTCTATGGGGGAAGCTGCAAAACCTCTCCTTTTTGAAGGTCTCCAAGTCGGTTGTCATGTCGTTTTGCGTGGCAGGCGTGGCACTTTGTGACATTCCAACCTGTGTGATAACGTGTCAAAAGTGTCAAAATTGGAGGAAGCCTCGCACGAAATGCTCGTTTTGCTGCGCCCACGTGTCTCGTCTCGAGTCTCTGCTTTTCCTGTGGCCTCGCCGTGTCTTTGGGGGAAGCTGCAAAACCATTGCAAAACCGTGTCTCGTCTCGAGTCTCTGCTTTTCCTCTGGCGTCGCCGTGTCTATGGGGGAAGCTGCAAAACCTCGCTCGTTTTGCTGCGCCCACGTCGCCGTGTCTATGGGGAAAGCTGCAAAACCTCACAAAGTAGCATTGGGAATTATACTTTGTGCAAGCTTTGTAGTACAAAGTAGTACTGGAACGTACTGTGTGCAAGCTTTGTAGTACAAAGTAGTACTGTGAACGACTTTGTGCAAGCTTTGTAGTACAAAGTAGTACTGGGAAGTGCTTTGTGCAAGCTCTGTGGGACAAAGTATAGTACTGGGAAGTGCTTTGTGCAAGCTTTGTAGTACAAAGTAGTACTGGGAACGACTTTGTGCAAGCTTTGTAGTACGAAGTAGTACTGGGAACTACTTTGTGCAAGCTTTGTAGTACAAAGTCGTA
>Ga0126342_10014128_pt1 | contig 14111 bp, 9 predicted proteins | sample Cyp1metagenome_FD_92528 | JGI IMG/M metagenome (GOLD analysis project Ga0126342, IMG submission 92528) | Coral microbial communities from Lord Howe Island, Old Settlement Bay, Australia - Cyphastrea 1 metagenome | ecosystem: Host-associated > Invertebrates > Cnidaria > Coral ...
GTCTATCTATCTATCTACCTATCCTATCCTATCCTATCGTATCGTATCGTATCGTATCGATCGATCTATCTACCTCTCTATATCTATCTATTTATCCTATCCTTTCCTATCCTATCCTATCTATCTATCTATTCATCCTATCTATCCTTCCTATCCTATCCTATCCTATCCAATCCTATCCTATCCTATCTTATCTATCTATCTCTCTCTCTCCCTCTCTCTCGGGGTAAATCATATATCATATAAAGCATCTATCCCCCTTTGCCCAGAGCAGGTGCCCGGCCGTCCAGGTGACACCTCTGGGGGGCTCAAAGGATATTCCACGGGAAAGCGCACGGAGAGGGTGAGTTTCTTCAAAGTCTCGTCGAACATGCTCTCCTGGGCACAGCGCGCCACCAACACATTTTTACGCCTGATAAAAAAAGAATTGAAGTTGAAGATGAACAAAAGATGTTTGCAGAAAATTCTCAAGAAATCGAGTACCTGGTCAACCGGATATTTCTTGGTGAAACCAACCCCAGACGTTCATGGTTCAACCAGCACTCCTTGCTGCTAAGACACCGCCAAGCTGTCCAAACTCTTCTGCAAAGGTGAGTCACCTGGGAAGACCATGTCCACCTCCCACTCCTGAAATATCAACCAATCGGGATCAAGCAATGGGGATATAGATTGGTGTTCAATGGTTAAACAATGGGGGTATATATATAAATGGGGATAATGTGGAAAACCCAATGCCATAAACTTACCATTTCAGATCTCAGCTTTTCCCGGCTGGTGAAAATGGTGAAATCCAGTCGCATCCAGGCGTCCATCATGTTATCTTCCACCGGCTCCACTCGCAGCAGCGAAGTGTCGCCATTTTTGAGCGCCTGCTGGGAGGTGCGGAGCCTCGGTGAAGGGAGATGATTCTGGGGCTGGGACTCCTGGGTCACTTGGGGGTGCAGCTAGGGTTAAGTCATGGCGTTTTTGGTGTTACAAGGTGGGACCACCCAGTGAACTTTGCTGGTTAAACCCGTTAACTAGTGCGCTACATCCCCCTTGTTAAGCCAAGAATTCGCCAAAAGGCCCATACGCTTCATGGTGCCAGGAATGGTGCTGGGAATGGCATTGCTGGATGAACTTGCGGTGCTTGTGACCTCAAGAAGATGCATTCTCAATTATATAATGTCATTGGCTAATTATATCATAATAGTATCCATTCATATCAAAGTGAGGGCTCAATGATCATGGTAACAACCCATCAACTCCACGAAACATCAATATCTTTCACCGGAAAATACAAGAACAACATGGAACAACTCTAGAAACTCTGCTTATGACAACGATTCAGGAACTGTCTATCAACACCCCACTATGATCCACTATGCGCACATCTTATGGCGTAGATCCTTGGATACATCGTTGGAAACCGATGATTTGCTCGGAAAAGGCAGCTGGACCCTCAACCAAACTGAGGTAGGACCGACCAACATCAACAAGACATGCATATTGCCTGGCAACAGGCACGGGGTTCATCATCTCATCTGCTGAGGTTCCACAATGACTTGCGAGGTCTTTTTTTTGCAAGTCTCCGTATTGCTCAAGGGCGAGGCGCCCATCAATCGTGACTTGAAACAAGATATTCGATAAAGATGCCGCGCCAAGAGATTCGACGCAGACTGCACAGAATAGAAGCGGATTCCAAGCTCTCGTTGAACGAACGTCCACCAAAAGTCACCATCTGCAGGCTGTTTGCAATGTCACAGCTGCGAAACTCTGATTGAACGAATCTCCCAAGGTCAAAGTCTGCAGATTGGCTGGCAATGTCGCGTCTGAAAAAAGAAAACTGCTTGGCAGTGCCACATCTGCTGCGCTCAGATAAAATGACTTTGGAAAGGACAAAGTCTGCAGGCTGCTTGGCAATGCCACACCTGCCAAACTCTGATTGAACGAATCTCCCAAGATCAAAGTCTGCAGATTGGCTGGCAATGTTGTGCCTGAAACAAGAAAGCTGCTTGGCAGTGTCACATCTGCTGCGCTCAGATAAAATGACTCTGGAAAGGACAAAGTCTGCAGGCTGCTTGGCAATGCCACACCTGCCAAACTCTGATTGAACCAATATCCAAAGGTCAATCCTGCAGGCTGTTTGGCAAGGTCACGCCTGCCAAACTCTGATTGAAAAAATGTCCAAAGGTCAAAGTCTGCAGGCTGTTTGGCAAGGTCACGCCTGCTAAACTTTGATTGAAGGAACATCCAAAGGTCAAAGTTTGCAGCCTGTTCGGCAATGTCACACCTGCCAAGCTCTGATCGACTTGATCACCGAGGGCCAGTGATACAATTGCGTGGGTTGCACTCCAGTCTGCAGCTGTCAAACGCTTTTATGTCCCAGCTTCTACGTTTTTTCCAGAAACTCTTCGCAACCTCAAACGCTAATTTCCGCATTTGAGACTTGTGGCAACAGTCCCAGCATATAGGATACTGCATCCCGAAGTCAGCAGCAACTTTCTACCTGGTTTCAGACTCTTCTCTGAGATGTACCAAGGTACACATCTTCCAGGGATGCATCACCATCAACCTAGGCTCAGCTAATGACCTGGGTCGAAAAAGATGCATGTTATGTTCAAAATAAAACCACCACCATTCATGGGTATTCAACCAACCCCCCAAAAGTAACCCCCCAACAATAGATCGTCAAAAAAGACCCTCATTAGTAGTATGGGGTTTACAAGCCCCTTGTAGGCGCCATGATCATTGGGGCTATGACGTTGGGGAGGCTTGGCTGAAGCCCCATGAAACACCAACCAACCTGGAGCTGAAATGTCGATCCGTCCAAGCCCTTGATGTTCAACGACTCGAGCTCCGCAGGCAACGCCTCGTCCACACGTTGCCTGGCGGCTGACATTGCCCGGAAATAGTCATGAGAGAGGTGCCCCATAGTTGGCTAAGTTGGTTTGAAATGCTTTATCAGTCCAATAACTTGGGTTTATGATAAATATTGGTATATCTATACTGTACTCAATGGGGATTGTAATCCAACTTATATGACACTCGAATTATCCCAAACAAGTGCTATAAGTGCCAAGCCTAGAAGTGCCAATCAGTTTCAGTGAGGCTCAGTCAGCGCGAGAATCAAGGAAGCATGATTGAATTGAAACAGGTTGATTGGATTTAGGAAACGTCGGTATTTCATGGGGAAAACAAAATAATAACATGGTTTTTCCCGGTTTCCTATAGATGTTCCCAATAAAAGCATACAAAAAGCAATCCAATGATGATCACACTCCCGCAGAAAAAAAGAAACAATCCAGCGATGGCTTTGCCAACATTAGAAGGAAAGCAGTCTTCCAACCCCTCCCGCCAAAAAAAAAATCTGTATCTATCACAGAAACCGTTTTTTGGGGTGTAGCACATATCCATTCGCCACATCTTCACTGGGCACCGCCTTATCAGCGCCCGTTTCCATGGCTGCAAGCTCTTGAAGATCGGCTGATTGAAATGACTGCTCATTGATCTATGGTTGGAATATAGGGTTTTTGGTTATATATACATATACAGATAAACATGGTTCTATAAAAGGTTATGTTATATGTATATGTATATAAGCATGTAACGGAATATTCTACATACATATAATGCGTCCTATCTATGGAGTATCTGGAGTCTGTACGAGTCTGTGATCATTATGCAGTGGACCTCCCAAAAAAAACATTTGACATAGTCCAGTTTGAGTTGTCCTTCCCTGCACAATTCGATAATCTAAGAAGCGCAGACAACTTTAACTTTAGCCAGATGAGTCAATTGCAAACTTCTGCATGAGCATCATCTCTACAGTTTCAAGTATCTGTATATATAAACCTGGGGTGTGTGTGGTGCAGGTGACAACTTGTAGCCTAAAGCGACAAATGCGTCCCATCTGTTCAGCAGGAAGCTTGAAACGGCAACGTATGCTCCCAACCCTTGACCGTCACCTGCATGTGCAAGCTTTCAGGCTCTACACATACTTGCTGGCTATATTTGGTTTAAGGTCCCACTCAGGCCGTAGTACTAAACGGATTTGTCAAGGATTCAGTACCACAGGTTCTTGATGCAGTACTTTGAGGGAACTTTTCCTGTCGTGGCATAGGGGTTTTGGTTTGTGTAAATGCCAGGAGGCAATGTTTCTTTTAGTGTGAAAGGCCGGCCTGTTATTTGCTTGCAATATGCTTAGTTTGCTTGCGCCAGCGTTTGTTAAAAAGAGACACTGTGTCTACCCAATTACCTGCGCAAACAACACAACAACGAGGGCATTGATTCATGCACTCTTGCAACAAAATCCTTGCAATGTTGGTCAGTCAGTACATATATTATATATGAATTGTTCCAAATGCTTCTTTGCGATAGGTTTGCGATAGGTTTGCGGTTTGCGTTTGAACAAATGTAAAACGGATTATGTGCCACAATAACATTCCCAACTAGCTATACAATCTCTACTACACATCAGTTCCCCAAAAATAATTCTAGGCATGTCGGGAGTGCGATTTGTTCATCAAAATTAGCCAGATTCCTGAAGTAAATCGAATTTCGATATGATTGAATGAATTGAATGCGATTCCCCTTGAACTAACCATCAAGTGAAACCTTTGTGAGATCCATGTTGCCCAAATCTCCTCCCACGCCAAGCAACTCCTTCACCAAGCGTTTGAAGTGGAGCCGGGACATGGGGCGGGGCGAGGTTCAAGGCCAGCTGCCGTGGTGGATGTCGTGGATGTCGTGGATGTGGGTGTGTCTGATACCGTCAAATGCGCTGTATAATAGATAAATAAAATCATCAAATGGGCAGGGAAAACCTGAGGAAAATAGATGGTGCGCTATCAAATTTGGTGAATTTTGGGGGCAACCCAGTTTCCAACAAAGCGAAAAAATATGAACAACTGTTGTAAGAATTCCGGACGTCCTGGGGACCGTGGCCCAAAACTACATGTGGCAATGACATTCACTGACATGGCAACTTGGGCGGTTGGGTTCCTGAGGATGGAAAATGTTTTTTTTTAAACTGCGAGGCCATTGTACTTGTTACCGGCCCCTTTTAAAATGTGTTTACATGTTTTTACCTCCATGGCATTTCGATGATGACCTGCCAATTCCCCTTTTTCATTGACAGCATTCCGAACATTTTCCGTTGGATCTTCCTATGGCCAAAACGCTGCCGGGCCAAAACCGTCCACACACACACCGCCCAGCGTTGCACACAATGTTGATGGTCCCAATCCCATCCCAATCCCTATTCATGCATCAAACAGCAATTGTTACATATTGTTGCAAATTGTTGCATACTGTTACCAGGATCAAGAAGGATCGAACAATGAGGGTAAGGAAACTGGATTAAAATGATTCAAATGATCAAAATGGTTGACTGGCAGAATGGCAAACCAGATCATCCTCAAAATTGAAATTTTTAAGTTTTTCCATCCCCAGTTCTTCGGGTAGCACGGCCTGCCAAATTCGTTTTTTTTTCTTCGTTCTTTTGAAAACGATCCGGGCTAGTTGCCCTCGACCCACGGGCGGAATCTCTTCACAGCTGTAATTGGGTTCGCAACCGGCAGCTTGCCGTTTTTCATTCCATCCTTTCTTTCTGCAATTAAAAACGTGCCTACGTGGTGTTTCATACCATTCAGATCCATTCAGTAACTGAGGTATAGAATAAACCCCGGTAATACCAGGAATAGCCCAACTTCTCCCACATAATCTTCAAAAAATTGCCACATTTTTTTAGCCACCGACCGAACCCTCACAAATGTGGCGCAGCTGCGACGACTGCAAGAACCTTGGCGTGACAACGTTCCTGGGCGGCAATTAACCCAGAATCCAGAATTTGATGAGGCTCCTGGTGGACTTCATGTTTGTTCCGTTCCCAGCGCTTTTAAAGGCCCAGCGTCAGCTGCGCTTCAAATGGGCAACCCTGACCTGTGGAGCAAGCTTGTTCAAGCCAAAGCTGGCAACTTGCGCGACGCAGGCCTTAATTATATACATGTGGGATTTCTTGAAGAAGACCCGGAAAAATGTGAAAAGTAACTATACGTTTTCGATTGCTTTTCGTCCCTTAGTGAAATTGCGTGCTGTACACCTTTTGGCGCCAATCAGTGCCCACACATTTGGACGCCGCAAGATTCGTTGCTCCTTGCCCCCTCCTAGCTCAACACAGCGTTGGAAAATGGTACATTGATAGATTACCATATGATATATCGTAGTGGCCATGGCTCATCAAGCTTCTAACCTTGCCCCATGCACAAATGAAACATGGCTGTGGCTCAACCCATTCTAGGCGGGGTGCCCAGGACAATTGTCCCTGCCCGCGCGCGAGAACCAACAAAATCAGCACCTCCATGCTTCCAACCGTTGAAAGACGCGCACCCAGCTGCTGCGATGACAAATTGTCGCATCCTGCTTCAAGTCTCAAAAGGCGACAACTGCAATGATCCAAGAGAAATGAACTTCGTGTACACCGCAATTGTTGCGTCGTCGAACCTAAAAGGAACTTGGGGTATCATTCCACTTAGTAACTGCTTGGCAAAAATAGTGACCATGTTATCAACTGACACCCAAATGGTTAGTTACATTTAGTTACTAGGAGGATTTACATAGCATAAGTAGTAATGTGGCAAACCCAATCATAAATCACTGTTTTAATAGCACACACGCACACACACACAGAGATATATATATACACTAAGTATAACTTTTGGTTAGGTATTGGGATGTTTATAGATATGATAACTTACTATTGGGTTTGATACATTCATGAATATAAGTCGATCGTAGGAGAATCCCTATAGGGATGGAAATCAACTAAACCCCCCTAAAATTGAATGCGCCTGAATATGCCTCCCAAATGGGCCCCCAAAATGAAACCACTTAATACAAATCCATGGTTTCTAGTAGTTCTACGGGAGTATTTCATATACTATACTCTAATACTAGGGGGAAGGGATTATGAAACCACGGTCCAAAATAGACGCGGGGACCGCAATAAACCCCGGAACTGGATGAAACCTTTTGTTCGACCTGTTCGGGCTGGTGGGTTTTCCACTGTTGCGACACCAATCCAGAAATCAGCCCTTCCCCCCAAAATGACGCGGTAGAAAATCGAACAATGCTCCCCAAAAATGAACAAATCCAACCCTAAACCATGATTTCCAGAGGGCGTTCTGATATTGTGGAGGATTTACCAGTCAACCAAAATCTGATCAACAAATAGCAAGTGCATTGGAAATGACGGAGTGGCATTTTGAGGCTCAAGGACTTATGAGCCTACAAGTGCTGGGGTTTAGTCACCCGGGGTCGCAGTAAGTCATCCTCCCGCATGGGAACGCTACGTTAGTGGTAGGTCACCCGGCTTGTGGAAAGTCACCCGGAAAAAGAGAAAACACCATGTGAACGCTAGATTACAAGATCTTCCCAAAAGAGTTTGAAACAACGATTTCCTTGCGCACGCTGCGGTAAAATTGGCATTTTCCTCGAATTTCAACGTGATTGAATTCCAAATCAGCATGTGCACCCCGATTTGATACGACCACTACGACCTTCAAAAAGTGTAATGAGCCACTTGGAAAACTTACGGTACAGGCAGGCACACAAATCTGCAATACATCATAATCAATTGCGGCACAGGAAAGGTGGCTGAACGAGTGCCGCGCGAGTCCCAGCTAAACCCCCAGGCCTGCCAAAAAACTCGGAGCTCGCCAAAACATCAAAACACCACACGCACGTCAACTAAGATAAAGCTTCGCAATCATTACATGTGTTGTCAAACATGCTGAAACATCAAAGTGCCCAGCTGCACGCCACATCCAAACGACTTTCTGCAGGACAAGACGACTTAACCCAAGTACCTTGTACAAAATGTATCTAAATGTTGGATTGATACAACTCAAAAAAAAATGACAAGCAACCCTAACTTTCCCTTGGTTTCAACATTCAGCCTTGCTTCTGGAATAATAGCCATCGGATGCCATGCGCAGGTAGTTTGCAGAAGATATCAATGGCGGTGCTTGGGACAATCCAATGTCTGGCATGTTGGCCCCCACAACCAGATTCCACATGAGCCTGCTTAAAACCTTGATAGATTCAAAGGTCGCAAGGAAGTGCTTACGCACAGCTTACACGTTGCTAACCCGGATCCTTATGACCGCCTGGTGACTTCACGATACATAAGGGGCTTATAGCGTGGCTCACATGCTGCCACCAGATATTATCAGGTAGATTCGCCGATGGTCCTGCTACTAAAAACACACACAACCATAGTTACCATATGTTACCATAGTTACCATAGTTACCATAGTCACCAGCACCGGACGCCACCATCAAGAATCGGGCGGTCTCCCACCTCAATCACCAGTGAGGTTGTCCAGCACGCTGTTCACAGCTAAGTCTGTAATCCATTGGTTCTCCTCTAAGGCCTCTGGACAAGCCCCAGGAGGAGAAACCCAACGGAGCCAATGGATCAGGCTAAAGATTGCCCATTATTGCAACGAGAAATATTGGTTGGATGAAAACTATCAATATAAATCCTATATAGGAGATAGAGTTGGATTTATGATTCCAGAACCTGTAGAGTTCCTGACATGTTCTTCGACGTCCCGATTGTCCACGTCAAACGGGGTTCCAAAACCAACAGGTTTTCGGGGTGATCAACCACTATTTCACCACCAAACGGTGATGTCTCACCAGCCTGAAAAAAACTCTTGAATTATAAAATGAAAATCCAAATCCCCCGCAGCAACGAAGAAAAAACAGACAAATTCCTGACCTAAATCCAGTCTAAATCAGTTTAACATAGTTTAATTAGCGTTTCTGGGGGCGACTTTGGATGACGACTTGGCATCTTTCCTCCCGCGACGCCGCGATTATAAGCCACCTTCTCAGCCACCTCCCGCTCCACACCGGTGAATCCCATCACTTCCTGATGAGATGACAGGTGGTGAGTCTAGCAGATCTTCCAAGGTTTGCCAACAATAAACTTGGCATAAAATCAGCCAAGGTATATAGATCTGCTAACCATGGAGTATGCAAATAATCTGCTTATCTCAAGTGTTTTGATGATTCTCTGCCAAAATCTTCCGGATTTTCAGATTTTTTAGTGTGAAATGTGGCAAAAAAAACTGTTGGAAGCCAGCTAAACAGGCAACTTGGGATGGTGATGGGCGCAGTGCCAAGCCCTGGGGTGACCCAGCAAGTGTTGCAAGCCATCGTACCAAGGGTGAAGAAACAATGTGAATTGCTCCTACAAGTTACATCAAGTCATGGAGTTACAATTATACATACACATATAATATATATATATATATATGTATCAATAGGTGGCCGTTATCTATAGTATTGAAAACATGTTATGTTTCATATGTCTAGTCTCGTATTCGTTTACGAATTCAGCTCACGATTTTGCGCTGTCCTCGTCCAAATCCCAGGCAACCCTTCCCGGATCCTCGACCCGCTTGGTGCGTTCCTCCTCTTCTGAGAGACTCAGTTTGGAAACGCCCTGATTTTCAGAGGTTGAATGATGACGCTATAAAAATGTTAGATAGACCAGTAGATAGAGATATATATATATATATGTATAGATAGGTAGGCAAATAGATAAATAGGTAGATAGATTAGATATGACATGATATGATAAGTTTAGATTGGGTTTAGATTGGATATGATTGGATTAGATTCGATAAATTTAGATTAGATTAGATTAGATTAGATTATATAGGTTCGATTAGATTCGATTCGATTAGATCAGATCAGATCAGAGGATTAAGGCTAGAATAGACTAAGATAAGATAAGTCAAGACCAGACAATAAGATAAGATTTTATATATAGATCAGAGATAAGATGATGAGAAAAGGTAAGATTAGATCAGAAACGATACGATTATATTAAGAACAGATAAGTTGACTTACGTTAAATTAAGTTAAATTGAACTAAGTTAGGATAATATAAGTTAAGTTAAGATAGATAGATCGATAGATCGAAAGAAAGTTAGACAGGCAACAAATAGGCAATAAATAGATAGGACATAAATAGGCAATAAATAGGCAATAGACAGGCCAGATAGGCAATAGATATTATTAGATACGATGCATAGGATTAGATCAGATCAATCAACCAGAGAAGATACGACATGATGTGATAAGAACATCTTAGAGAAGATTATAATATAGGTTAGGTTGGATATACAGTAAAGATAGATATCTGAATTTTCATCTATAGAACAAATTGGGAGATGGTGTCTTTGCAGGGCTCTTGTTGGGTCTATTCAATTCGATATTGTATGGGCCTAAACTACGACTTGCAAATCCTTAAAGAATATTAAAAATGACATGAGGGCTCATTCCTCAAGGGAAGTCTTTCATGCTTTCGAAACAGGACTACCATCCAAACCCTAACGAGGCTTCAACCCATCCCCCAAACCTGCAACGAGCATGATCTTCCCCAAACCATGCTGAACGTCGAAGCGGAAACTACCACACCCCAGCATCTTGAACCAAAAGTTGAAACAGAAACGCTCTGTTTCAAGGCCACCCCAAACCCCCAACCCTCCCAAACCTCCCAGCCCCCTAACCCCCGAACCCACCCCACCCCAACCAAGTCACGAGCGCTTCAGCTTAGGCTTCATCGGCGACAAGCCGCCCGCCGGGGGCCGCGGCGCGGGGCGCCTGGAAGCCGCGGTGGGCGGCAGCACCTCACCTGCCTGGAACTTCTCTTCAGCCTTGGCGGATGCGTTTTCAGGGACCTTGGGAGCATTGTGAAACTATAAAATAACATATACATATATATATATCACATATTTATACAGATATATTATATTATGTTATCATATATATAATTAAATATATTATATTAAATTATTGTATATATACATATATATACATATATATGTGTGTGTGTTTAGGGATAGTGATGAATTTCGATATCTTGATTATGCATCATTCATGATATCAGAGACATTCATGGAATAACTATACTGGAGCATTGGACAGTCCCCCGCGGCGATGAATGAAAAAACAGCGGACTGGCGGCCTCCTCAAGGCTGTAACCTGCTCTCAGAAAACGCTGCATTTCAAAGGCCCGCTGGGTCCTGGCATGTCATTCATCTTAGCCAGCTATGGCTCGCATTGGGCTCGCGGCTAGATAGTAACATAATATTTATACCTAACATAACGATTGAAAATGACCATTTATAGCTGAATTACCCATTAAGAATGTTGATTTTCCATAGCTATGTTAGTTTACCAGAGGGTATGCCCAATTCATCTGGCATTTGTCGAAAATCAAACATTTGAGCAACATCACCTGATAAGGCCTAAGGAAAATGACATGTGGTTCTGGATGATCCCATGGGTAGTTTTTTTTCCCCCAAACTACCGCAACTTGTGGACCCGCATCCCCATTCCCCACCTGAAGGCATGTGAAAGAACTATCAATGATGTCCCACTTTTATCCACCAATATGGCTTTGTTTGGAATTTGGGTGCCATGTCGTTTTTTTTGCATCACCGTTTGACTTGTTATTGTATGTTATTATGTCATGCGGCCATGTTGAATCATTCTGATGATTTTTGAAATATCCCCCATGTTTGAACAAACCCAGACCAATATACAATGGGAAAAACGGTCTGGTACAGTTACTGTACATGCTATGACAATTTACCGATTCGCTGTGAAGCAATGGGTCATTCCGCTTTTAATCAACCAACCAGTGGAAAAAGGACACCACGCGTCACCTATGCGTGAACAAACAGAGTCTCCCGCCGAATTTGATGATAGAATCTAGTCATGTTCGATGTTGTCCATGTGTTACCCATTGGTAAACTAACATCACTGTCTTAGGAAAATCAACTGACTATCTGGATAAATTATATTTCACTAACCTGAAGCAAGGAATCATTCCCCCTACTCACTATAATTTGCCCAGAACTGTATATAAATGGGCCATGTTCGATAGCTATGTGAGTGTACCAGAGGCTACCGTCTGGTAATTTAACATAGCTATTGAAAATTGCCATTTATACTTGATTTACCCACTAAAAATGGTGATTTTCCACAGCTACGTTAGTTTACCAGAGGCTTGTTGAACATCACCAAACCGTCCTGGACATGAGCGTGGCTTCATCACGCTCTGGCACCGGAAGGGGAGCCAAGGCCTCCGCAGGGTTTCGTAGCAGGGAATGTAAGATATCCACAACTCATAAAGTGCGGGAAAAATATAATAAACCATAATGGGGATGGTTTATTATGAATAAAATGGGGATGAATTCATGATAAACCATCCCCAATATATATATATACACATATTTTTTCATCAATGATAATTCAATGGGTCTAAACATGTTTAAACCATAATCCCCAGTCATGGTAGGTTTATGGCATTGGTTTTCCCACAGTACTTCGGCCATCTGCTGCCTCCGGTTCAGCGCCCTCGGGAGGTTTCCGTCTCTGAGGAGAAGAAGCCTGAGACAAAGTTGGTGAAGGGAGATCTCTTTGTTCCCCTATCTTTTTCTCTGTTTTTAGCTGGTAACCCTCCATTCTTTTTTGCATCGTTTCATGGCATGGGCAAATTCATCTGATTTGATCATTCAAATGGTTCAAATGGTAAAGAACTCAAACTTGGTAAACAATCTTTAAAACTTTGGCGATATGAAGCTGGTTGATTTTCAGATAAAATGCGTCAGCCAACCAGTCAGCCCAGCCCCAGCAGGTCTCCCACTTTGGTCCCAGCCCTGCCAAGTTCTTTTGGAGTTGAAGGTGTTGCCGTTGCCACCCAAAATATTACAGGTTTCAAGTGAAAACACATGACTTACCACCAAATTGCAGGATTACTCTGCAGGAAATGAAGCCGGCAATGGAACATCCCCAAGTTCGATTGCCCACTAAAGATATCTAAAGTTTGTTTCCTTCAAGTTTTCCATACTTTCCCTGGTCAGGTTTGCAGGCTGCGGAGTGCCCAACATCTTTTTGGGGATCCACCTGTCATGTTGTCAAAGTTCCATGACCGACATTCCCGCAACAAAATCAACACTAAGAAAAACATGACATGAAATTTGTAGGTCATTAAATGGTCAGGACCACACAGTTCTCACAAATCACACACTTTGCCCACTGAAACAAATAATACACATGGTCTATCTTCACAATAATCCCACCAAAAATAGTGTTGCTGGTTATTCTTGTGTTTATTTGATTGTCCCATCGAAAAAAAAAAGGATTCAACTTCCCATCCAAAGTTAGGGATGAACATGCTCCAAGCCACTCGAAGCACGGCGAAGAGTTCTTCATCCTTCTCCGGCGCCTGTTCTTCCTGGCCAGAAATGGCACCCCATTTGTGGTGAAAGAACTGGAATCGATATTTTAATCTATTTGTTACAGTAACCATCCATTTTTTGGGGTACCTAATTTAGACCCATTCCCATTTAGAGCAACTAATGACACCATGTATGACATATAGTCGGAAAAAAAAAGAGACCTCAGAGCTGGGATCACCCAAACAAAGATATACAGTAGATATACATAAATATACAGTAGAAAAAATCATAAGTGCAGCCCAAATCCCACCAGGCCGATATCTACCAAAATCGACCTGGATGCTCAACGCACTGCGATGGAACTCTTTGGTGATGGCTTCATCTTCCTTCAGCACCTCGGGCTGCTGCGGAGCCGCGTGGAAAAATTGGGGAAGTCCATCCGGCTGGTGGCAGTTCTCTTCATAAGTAGTAGCTGGCTGCTCCAAAACTACCACATGACCATAGACGAACAACGTTTGGATGGTACAGAAGGCATATCAACAGTTGTCAACATATAAAAGGCTATACTTCTCTGATTGGGAAACTCTGATTGTATCTCCAACTGGCCATAAAACATCGGGAAGGTGGATACCCCTACCCGCTCCCTCGGTTCCCCTGCCTGTTTGGGGAAGGCTCTCCGGAGGTAGACCCCCCAGGGGAGTGCCATCTTGGCCCAGCTGCTTTCCAGAGCAAAGGCCACCAAAGAACTCACAGGGGAGCCTTCCACGAACTTGCCTCGCAAAACCAAAGAAGTGGAAATTTGAAGACCTATATATCATATCTGTGTGTGTGCGTGTTTGTGTGCGTGTTGTGATATGTATATATATA
>Ga0126342_10014129_pt1 | contig 14111 bp, 5 predicted proteins | sample Cyp1metagenome_FD_92528 | JGI IMG/M metagenome (GOLD analysis project Ga0126342, IMG submission 92528) | Coral microbial communities from Lord Howe Island, Old Settlement Bay, Australia - Cyphastrea 1 metagenome | ecosystem: Host-associated > Invertebrates > Cnidaria > Coral ...
CACACGCACACACGCACACACGCACACACGCACACACGCACACACGCACACACGCACGCACGCACACACGCACACACGCACACACGCACACACGCACACACGCACACACGCACACATGCACACATGCACACATGCACACATGCACACATGCACACATGCACACACACACACAAGCCCCTTTGCCACCCCCGAGTGGCTCTCAAGTGCCGGTATTGGTGAGGGTGGCCCTTAGCTTGTGTCTTTCGATTTGGGGTCGTTGTGGTGCCATTGATTTCCTTTCGCCGTGTCAGCCATTTGTTTTCGAACTTTTGCTGTTTCATTCATTGCTTGGAACCTGATTTACTTTGAGATTTGATCTGCACCAGACACTGCAACTGGCGCAATCTTCCTTGGGACAAAACGACATCACTGGCAGGTAGCAGCTTTTGCTACCTTTTTCGTTTACGAAACACGTGGATCCAACTCATATTTTCCTTTGCAGCACTGGGATTGGGCATCCCTTCTGACTGTCCCATCAATCTATCCAACAGGTTTTACAATTCAAGTGCAACAGGGCCACACTGCGGGGTAAGCTCCCGATTTCAACTGACTGGCTTGGGCTCTTGTTGCACCAACATTGAGTACAACATTGGGGGTGGCTCCCCGGAATTGTCTCTCACTGGCCATTTTGAGGTGCAAGATTTTACAACATTCTCTTCAGTAACTGATTGGACATCCCAGACTTGGACGAAAGGGCTGCCGACCCTGTTGCAGCTGTCGACCGTTTCAAACCAGGACCTGGATCATTCAAATTGCCACAGGGCTTTCCAGTGCCATAGCTTTGCTTTTTATTTTTGCTGCAGCGACAGAGTACAACACCAGCGTGCAACAGAGCCATACTGCGGGGTAAGCTCCCGATTACTGACTGGCTTGGGCTCCTGTTGCATCACCGTAAGCACCTGGGACGGGGGTGGCTCCCCTTTTTCTCATTTTCCTGGCCTTTTTCAGGTGCTGCATACAACACATTGTAACGCTATTCCTACAGCTGCAATTTCTCAGATTTGGATTTATTTTTGCACTCACAGCACAACAGGGCCACACTGCGGGGTAAGCTCCCGAACACTGACTGGCTTGGGCTCCTGTTGCACTGTAATCAACGATCAGGACGGGGGTGGCTCCCCTTTTCCCCATTTCACTGGCCATTTGCAGGTTCTGAGCATTATACACTTCAACGTCGCTGCTGCAGTCAATTTCCAGATTTGGATTTGGTTTTACAATCACGGTGCTACTGGGCCACACTGCGGGGTAAGCTCCCGAAAACTGACTGGCTTGGGCTCCGGTGGCATAGCAATCAGCATTTGGGACGGGGGTGACTCCCCTTTTTTGGACTCCACTGGCCTTTTCCAGGTGCTGAGTACAATCCATTCCAACATTGCTGCTGCTGCCACTTTACAGATTTGGTCTTTGGTTTGCAATCACGGTGCACAAGGGCCACACTGCGGGGTAAGCTCCCGATTTCTGCCTGGCTTGGGTCCTTGCTGCATCACAATCCAAGTATACGACGGCGGTGAATTTTCCATTTTATTTTCAGCTGATTTTCTTCAGGGGCTCCATACAATCAGACTTTGCGTGACGATCACAACACAGTTTCAGACTTGGAATTCATTTCACAACCTTGGTGCCACTGGACCACACTGCGGGGTACGCTCCCGAATACTGACTGGCTTTGGTCCTGGTTGCAACGACGTCAAGGTCTCAGACGGGGGTGGCTCCCCACAATCATATTTCACTGGTCAATTTCCAGAGCGGCGTACATTGTGCACTATTTTCATTTACAAGGATACACGCTGTCACTGGATCCTGACCTTGGCAACTGCAACAAACTCATACAACCTCTGTGGACAGAAGTGGAGTCATCCTAGAGCTGGCGGTGGGTTTTCCTACCTGAGTTTTTGGTGGCTGCACCTTGAACTGCACTGGCGCGAGATCACTCCAACTTTTTTGCCCTGGAGTTCACAGCTGATTTCGTTTTTGCATTATCTCCATAGATTGTTGATCACACTGTCCATACCTCAGGGTGCTGACCTTTTCAACTGCCTTTGGTATCTCTGGGGGCAGACAACAGCAACATACATAATTTTTCTGGTTTCAATTGCATTTGCGTCATTGATTTTCACGAGCTGGCACAGAGGATTGATTTTCTATTTCAACAAGTTTTATTTGATCTTGGCACGGACCCTGAACTTGATTACCACCCATTGCCCCATCCAACCTTGTGAGAGCCCAGCATCACTTCCAACCTCTTCAAGACGTAGTGGCAAACCCGGTCCCAAGTCCGGGCATACCTGGCACAGAGGTTTCTCAAGACTGAGCCAGGTCTTACTAGCTTTGCTAGCAACGATGACACTCCTTGCCGGGTATGGGGGTGAGGGTCGTGACCCAGTCATGGGGGTCACTGGAACGTCAGATTATTCAACTTGGCCTTGTTTACCAACTGACGTGAAGCAACATGACGAAAGACCACCAGCCCGCTCTGACTTGCAGAGCCCAAGCCTTACAGCTGTGAAGAAACGTAGCCTGAAAAGAGCCCAAAAACGGGCTGCCCTACATGGGGTTGCCTGGTACCAAGGAAGACTGTACAGGCCTGCCGATTTTCATTTCATGCCACTTTGCCCGACACAGACCTGCACACCGTGCACAAGACCACAGTACCCCCTCATGCTCAAATGCAGTGTAATCGTAAACATGGAACCCAATCCAGACTGACATGCCTGCAGTGGAATGTAGGGGGGTTGTCCAACCACCGGCTGGACGAAATCAAAGCCTGGCTATCCCAGCAATGTTTCCAGATTGTCACCCTGCTGGAAACGAGATGGCAATATACCGGTGAGTGGCTTGATCCTGACTGGATCCACATTCATACAGGACAGTCTGGCGACAAGGGCATGGGAATCCTGACACTCATTTCCCGCAGGTTCTGTAATGAACGGGATCTGAAATGGAATGAAATCATTGTTGGACGCCTGCTCCACCTGAGAATCCCTACCAAAACCAGACCGCTTGACCTGCTTTGTGGATATCAGCATGTGGACAAACGTGGAACCAGATGTCTCCAGATGCGTGAGCAATGGTGGGGACAACTTGACAGTACTCTGCAAAATCTCCCACATAGGAACTTGCTCCTCCTAATGGCTGATTTCAACACCAATGTGCCGCAGTGTCCACCCCACTCAGGCAGTGAATGGTATTGGTGGGACAACCGTTTAATGCGTGGTTCCCAGCATCAAGATGCAGGCCGCCTGCTGTCAATCCTTCGTTTCCACGGATTAACCACACTTACTACGTGGAACGCGCGGGATGGTCCAACATATGTACATGGCAAGCAATCCAGCAAGATTGATCATGCATGTGTACGTCAGGCCCAGGCTGATGGAGTATCCAAGCAGCCGCGGTATTTGTGGGATGCACCTTTCATGGGACCAACCAAGCAAGGACATGTGCCAATTGCTCATCAGATTGCACTTTATTGGGCTCAAACAGGCCCTCTGAAAAAGCGAGGCATCAGCAAACAGCAATGCCAGCAGGCACATGCTGACCATCAAGCTGATACGGCCCAATGGCAAGCCTTTGCAGTGCATACTGCTGATGTGATGATGCAGGAACTTCGACAGGTGCAGCACTCAGAAGAATTTCACGTAGCCAATTTGACTTCATTACATGATGCTGTCAACAAGTGTTTTCATGAACATTTTCCACCGATGAGTGCTCCCAAAACACAGGTTCCTTGGAAACATTCCACTCACTTAGTGCTTAACAAATGGCAACGCAGAGACATCCTCATGCGTATCAAGTCATGTACAGGTGCTGGAGTGTTCCGAGCATGGTTTCATCTCACGAAATTTGCCTCCCTGAAGCGCAGTCATCGAAAGCACTCTGCTCAGATCAGACGTTCCATCTTTCTCAATATTGTGCAATCTGCTGAAGAAGCGGCCCAGAAACACGATATGCACCGCATGTACAGTTTGATAAATCGATATGCCCCCAAGACTGTGAGACGTAGGATCCAGATACGCAATCACATGGGTGCCATTGCAACCCCATCAGAAGAACTCGAGATTCTCAAACATTTTGTGGCTGACATATGGGGTGGACCTAGTCACATCCCCATGACCTTCACCCAGGCCCCGGGGGTACCATTTACCCTTTCGGAGTTAACTGAAGCATTGAGCAGCATTCCTTTGCACAGTGCAGTGGCACAACCGTTTGCTCCAGGCCTTGTGTGGCGTACCCAAAGTCATAATATTGCCCCCATACTTTTCCAAATTTTGTGTAATTGGTGGAGTACTACCCCGCCATATATTCCTCAGATCTGGAGGGATGGATGGATGATGATGCTGGGCAAACCACACAAGCCGGCTACAACGCCGTATAATTTGAGGCCGATTGCCTTGCAAGATCCTGTCGGCAAGGCTGTGATAGGCCTGCTAATTCGATGTGCATGTGCCGATGCAAAGCCGCTCATGCTGCCCTGGCCGCTTTGGGCCTCTCTCCCCAACAGATCGACGCTTGATGCGGTTTGTCGAGTTGCTTCCCATTGTCAACAGGTGTCCCAACTGGTTGCGTCCCAGAAGCCGGCCCCACATGCCAGGGCATTTGGAGCACCCAAATATTGTTTTTGTGGTGGAGTGTCCGTCATGCTGGACTTGGAAAGAGCATTCGACAGTGCTTCACGGGAGAAATTGTTCAGCCAACTTCACAAACTTCATATCCGGCCTGCTGTCATTCAACTGTTGACACACTGGCATATCAACACACAGTATCATTTCCAGCATGGCTGTGACACAGTAGCCTTGCCTACCGGTGCTGGATTGCGGCAGGGATGCAAGGCTGCTCCAGGACTTTGGAGTTTCCTTCTGATCCTGTACTTGCAACAAGTAACCCAGCAAATCCCCATTGCATGGTTACGTCATCACCTCAATATTTACGCCGGCGACTACCAGGTCGGAGGCATTTTCTATTCAGTTGATGATTTGCGGTTGCTGTTGAAAGCATTTGGCATCCTGTTGCAAACACTGCATGATTTTTCCTTGCGTATCAACCCCAAGAAGTCAGCTGCACTCCTGACCATTGCGGGCACGTCCCATAGACATCAGAGAGCGCAATTTGTGACCACCAAGAACAAAAGTGAACAGCTGCGCATTCCACTGCCTAATGGAGACGAGATCCAGATTCCTGCACAACCCACTGTGACATATCTTGGCACAATCATGACATACAAGGACTGCTCAACTGCAACCTTGAAACACCGCCTGTGCCTTGCACGAAATGCACAACGCAGACTTGGACGATGGCTCCGGGAAAGCATGACTTCAAAATTTTTCACAGGTTTCGTTTATGGCGTTCAACTGTTTTTCCAGTTCTCACATATGGCATTTTTTCCACTGGCATCACCACACATGGCATCACCATTTTGCAGAAGGAAATGTACAAAATGCTACGCCAGGTAGCCTGTGATCATGCCTTTCGTACTGGACACAGCAATCAACAGGCACTGTCATTAGCCGGCCTTCCCACGCCATTGCAGCTCTTGAGAGCTGCTGCCAAGCAGCTTTTGCGGTCAATCACTCAACGCATGTCCCTGTTGCATGCTGATGATCTTGCTCTGCAACTGCCTTGGAGCCACCTTGAAGATCTTGTGAATACCTTGGACAGCACTCAGGACCTGTGTCCACGGCTTGTCGAGCCTGCCGTGTCACGTGTTGCACCCAGTGACACTGACATATATCACTGCAGTCTCTGTGACTTTATTGCCAATGATGTTGCCACATTGAGAAGACACTGCACAATGATTCATGGTAAAATGGTAACCAGACATCATTTTGCTATTGCATCCCAATTTACCCATACTGGCCTTCCTGAATGTAAATACTGTGGACAGCTTTTCACCACATGGCGAAGATTCCAAGTACACATTGAACGGGGCTGCCAGGTCCTGTACACTGGCCCCTGCGCCATTGAGCCGACCACGGTGCAGGGAGTGCAAGCATATATGACTGGCACTGCACTTGCGGCTGGTGAGTTTGCGGTCCGACACTCAACCATGATTCCTGAGACGGAGCTGAGTAACCTGAGGGGGACCCCTTTTGGTCTAGCACTCTGCCAGATCCTTGAACAATGGGATTGGGATAGACTTGCAGAACTGCCAGAAGCATGTCAGTATCTTGCCAAACGGTGCATTTTGTGTGGCCTTCACTACAACCGTGTACAGGAACTCAATGCCCATTACAGAACCATGCATGGCCAGTACTGGGAAGGGGTTCCTCAACGTGCAGTTTACATGTCGAACACTTGGGCCACTGAACGCCCATGCCCTTTTTGCGGTGCATTGTTCAAGTCACACCTTTGCCCGGTGTGGGTGCAGGTAGCAGTGCTTCTCCTGTACGGAGTTGGAGTACCACATGACACTCCTGACAACGTTGAGGCACCATCTCCCAATTTGCGCTGTGAAGTCTGCCTCGACCAATTTGAAGACCTTGCATCACTGACAGAGCACTTGAGAAATGCTCATGCGTTGCAGGGGATGACATTCAATGTGGCCAGAGACAGCGTAGCTGGCAGCCCAGCTTGCGCGCACTGTGGGGCTTTGCACGACACATCAACCAGGGCAGATGTTTGGAATTTCGAGCTGATGCAACGGCCGAGACATTGCCGATGCATGACGACTGGTTGCAGGCCTGCCTGGGGGGAAAAATGAAAATCATCCTCACCAATTCACAGAGGAAATTGGCACTCACGCTGCACTGTCAACTTTGTGGTGTACGCTATGCACGTGCCACAGACCTTTCATGTCATCTTCAGGGAAGTCATGCCCGAGTATGGCGCTGCTCTCAACAATTGACGTTGATTTTGGTCAGTCTGTTTTACGGCAATGGAAAATGTGTGTGCAACCCGGCCTTACACCAGAATCGACTGGATCACGTGTGCATGCCCTTGAGGCATCTTGCCATGCTGTTCAACAAGATGGACAACCAACTGTTTTCTCCTTTTCAGGCAGAAGACAATCTTTCGAAAATGTTGCTGTCACGTATGCTTGATCAGCCCACGCGACACCACTTTGAACAGATTGCGGCACAGCATGAATATGCACGTATGTGGCAGGACACCCAGTCCTTGACCACACTGCGCTCCCAATGTATCCTTTGTGGACGAGAATGTGATGCCAGTGCATTGCCACAGCATTTGCGTGAGGCTCACCCATGCCATCATTCAACATTGTCCTTTTACATTGCCCAGTTGGTTCCGCTGATGCTGACACATCAACAAGTTGATTACCAGTGTTATGCATGCCTGCAGATTTTCAACCTGCCTGCATCACCAGACGCAGCACCTGATCCTGCGCGCCAGAAGTTGGCTCATTCCCATTTGCTATACAATTGTCCATGCCTTTTGCAAATTGCGCTGTTCCTCACTGGCCTGCTGCATGATGGACACCTCACTGATGAGTGCGTCAGATCTGCTGGCGCAACGGCAAGTGCTGGAAACCTTCAAGGGCCTGGCGCCCCTGCTAGGATCAGTGCAGCTGTCCCCCAATCCAAGAGAGCCAAAACGCAGCAAACACCAGCACGAGGATCCGCCACTGCAGGTCCCACAGAGTCAATTGGCAGCCCAGACACCACAGCTGCAGCATCTCACCACCCTGGTCCAGCAGCTCGCCCTACTGGTCCTTCGTCACGACCGAGATCTCAATCAAAGCCGCAGAGCAGACAGCTTTGTACTTTTTTTCAACCGAGATCCCAAGGGCGGCTTGCAGGGACTGTTGAATGCCACGACCAGTTGGCAGGAGCAACGCAAAGCGTCCACCATTCCGATGATGACGTTGCGGCAGCACCTGACACAGTGTCTGTTTCAGGATCTCATGGTGAAGGTGCTCAAGATCTCCGAGGCCAAGCAGGAGGATCAACTGTACCAGGCTTCAGTTCAGAGCCAGCTGATCGATGCAGAGGGCAACTGGCCGTTTCTGGAATGGGATCCCAAGGCCAAACAACTGATGACCAGCACCAAGACACCAATCAGTATGACCTTGATGACCCAGCACGTCAAGGAACTGGTGGAAATGTTCAAGAACCCAGACTTGGTGATGAGCTTCAGGTCCCTTCAGACCACACCGGAAGCACAGATCTGCCCCTGGAGACTTCAACTCTGTCCCAGAGCCGACAGGGAGTGGGAACTCCTCAACAGGATGAGTCGAAGCAGCGTGTGGACCCTCCTGGGTACAATGCTCAAACCACATGCATTGAACCAATGTGGACTGGCGGACACAATTCAGAAGTCACTGGGCCATCAGCCCCGCAAGGGGAAAGGGAAGGGCAAACACAAATCGCCCAACCAGCAGACGACCCAGAAGTGAGCCCACAGCTGACAATCTTGCTACATGTTCTGAGTCACTTGCGTTTGAGGAACACTTCAAATTGGTGCTACGCCAACAGCACCATTTTCAGTTTGCTCTGGTCATTGATGTCCTTGCAGTGTGATTCAGATTCATTGGGGATGCGTTTTGCAGAGCTGATCCAATTTTTGCCATGTCACAATTTGCAAAGTGTAGCATTGACTGACTTAAGTTGGTTTGATCAGATTCTGCAAAATTGGGATGCCTTTGCGGGTGATCAGAGGGGACGACAACAGGATGCATCAGAGTTTGCAACTGCTGTCATGACCTGGCTCCAAGCACCAGCTGTCAATATGACCTGGGAGCGGCGCGTCGAAGAAATTGATGCGGTGACAGTGCACGATCACGGTGATGCTTTCATGCCCATCACTGTCTCATTTCCTGACACTCATGCACATTTGCCAGACACTCAATTTACATTGACACACCTGTTGCGCCGCTGGATGCAGGAAGATGGAATGATTGCGGCATTGAAGCAGGCTCCTCAATGCATTTGCGTTCACCTTGACAGGTTCTTTGCGACAGAAGGAAATATTCAGAAAAGCCAGTGCCTCATTGACATGGAAGCAGGATGTGATGTACAGGTCTTCATTGACCAATCTCTCCGACGTGAATTTGTGGGGTATGTGTTGATAGCTGCCACGGCACATTTGGGCGATGCACATAGTGGCCATTTCCGAGCAGCCTTGAAAACCAGACCGGCAGTGCAACAGAGTGGCCAGCCCATGCATTGGCTCATCACAAATGATGACTCTGAAGCCAAGCCAGTATGGCTGGTACCAGATTGGTTTCGAAGCAATACCAATCTCTTCTGGCTGCTGCGCTCAGATTGTGTACAGCTTCATACATATCAGGCCCTGCAAATGACGGTACATGAACAGCACGAGACATCACCCACGATCCTGCCAGTGACGGCTGACGATCCTTTGCCTGAGTTTGCATGTCAAGCAGACCCCATCCAAATGCCACCACAGGATGAGACCACGGCGGCCATCATGGCCCTGCTCCAAGCAACGTCGATGGCAGAACGTCAACGATAGGATGCAGATGACCTCCAAAATTTCTCCAAGTGCTCTTTTCACCTTTCTTCTTCATGTAAGGCCGACAGATTCCAACCAGGAACCATTGATACCAGATCAATGTGGTCTTGCACAGACCTATGCAGCAGCAAAATAGGCGTGTTTGGAAAAAAACAAACGAACACACACACACGCACACACACACGGCATTCTCACACTGATATCCAAACAACTGTGCCAATCGGATGCAATTTCTTGGGATGAACCGCTCCCTGGCCGACTCATGCACATTCGGATTCATGGACAAAATCGTAGCATTGACATTTTGAATGCATATCAACATGTACATGCTCATGATCGCATGGAAGATAGGATGACTTTTTGGACAACTTTGCAGACCACCATGACACATTTGCCGAAACGCAATAACCTGATCATGATGGGAGACTGGAACACTTCACTGACCAGAAGTACCACCACGACTGGACTGCCGACATATGCTGAAGATACCAAGAGATGCCAGGGTCCTCAATCGACAGATGGACATCTTTTTCACAATCTTCTTCAACAGCATGATTTGGTAGCTCTCAATACATGGCAACATGATCTAGGACCAACGTTTCGTTTTCAGAATAGACACTCAAGAATTGATTTTGTGATCTGCCGACGACATTTTTCCGACACAACTTCCAAAAGGGTCAATTATCTTCAGGATTTTCCCTTGAATCATCTTGATGGCGCTCGACATTTTCCGATTTTGGTTTCATTGCTGAAGGCATGGCACCACACACCGACGTCCAAGCAGACGGGATGGACATTGAAGCAGAGGCTGGCACTTTACAAACAGTGGCGCAATCCCACTGAACAGACCATTCAACTGCAACAACAGATCAATGAGGCCATCCAGAATCTGCCCACGGATGGAGCGTGTTTGGACCGAGTGCATCAGACCTTGAACACTTTTGGACCGCAGGCACATCCAGTGCAACCACAACCATGGTATGCAACAGATCTGAAGCCTTTTCAACTCTTCCAGGTTCACACAGCCCAGCTCTACACTCTGGTGGAACCCACCTTGAAGAATTGCTTTCAGGCCTGGTACCATGTTGGCAAGAGAGGGCATGCACGTCACCAGATGAGAGCGGCATCCAAACGTGCCAGGAAGGAACGGATTCAGCGATTATTTGACTTGGCAGGACAAGCAGAAAGAGCACATGATCACTTCACTCTCTACCAGGTCATTCGTGAACTTGCTCCCAAAAAACCTTTTCGGAAAATACAGATATGCGATCCACAAGGAACTCTTTTGAACCCTGTTGAGGCTGCCGACAGTCTTCGGAATTGGTTTGGAGAACTTTACAATGATGAAGGCGCTCAGATTCATGCCACACCCTTCAACTGGCCTTTCACATGGGAAGAACTTGCAGAGGGGTTTCATGATTTACCATTGTTGAAGGCGTTGATACCTGAAAGTGCGCCGGCACCCTATTGGCAATGTGCAGCAGAACCAATCGCCGCTCAGCTGACGGAATATTTACAGCGCTGTGTGGACCAGTGGGAATTTCCTGACAGTTGGTCACAAGGAACACTTTTCTTTATTCCGAAGAATGCCAAGAGGCGTCTGCTTCCCAAGGAACTCAGACCCATCACGCTGTTGGAACCCTGCAACAAGGTGTGTATGGGGGTGTTAGCGCAGCGTCTCCAACATGAGGCGGGGGCCCATCTCAACAGTCTCCCACAATTTGCCTACACCAAGATGCGAGGTGGGGATGATGCACTTCATCGCATTATTCTTCACTGCAGTCATGTCCGGAATCTTTGTGATTCACAAAAATACACTATCCATAGCCTTGCAAGGGGAGGCACGAATCAAGCCGTCTGTGGCGGCGCGCTCCTCAGCCTGGACCTTTCCAAGGCATTTGACAATGTGAATCGCAGTCGATTGATGGAATGTTTGCACAAACTACAGATTTCAACTGACCTGATTTTCTTTTTGCAGACTGTGTATAGCTGTACTTCATACAAGTTTGAGTACAGAGGCGAAACCAGATGTTTTGACACGACACGTGGCATACGACAAGGCTGCAAAGCAGCACCAGGGCTATGGCTGATCTTCACAGCACTGCTCTTAGAAGAAGTCTCCAGCCGAACATCCCCAACCTGGATGAAAGACTGCATGACGTTGTTTGCGGACGACATTTGCATGCATCAGGCCGTGGACACGCCTGAGCGGCTCCACCAACTGATCAGGCACATAGGTATCGTACTTGACATTTTGGAAGAATTTCAGATGGATGTGAACATCAGCAAAACTTCCGCACTCCTGAGACTGAAGGGACCCGCTGCGGCCAAACTGCAAAAACAATATGTGGTGCGCAACAAACAGTGTACTTTTCTCAAGATTCCCAGGGCAAACGGCACCTTCACTCACATCCAATTAGTGTCACATGTGCAATACCTTGGCGTTACTGTCAGTTATCGTGGATTTGAACGTCAAACAGCTCTGGCACGGATCAAAGCCAGTGAGAAGGTCAGTCAACAGCTTCACAGATGGCTGCATGCGCAACGCAGTCTTCACAGCCACCAGAAATGCAAACTCTGGCAACAATGTGTATATGCCTGCATGAGATATGGTTTGATTCCTGTAGGTCTGACACCTCACTCAGTCCAACAGATATACTCAGCCTCTCTACGACAACTGCGCAGAATCCACAGAGAACCAATTCACTTGTACAAGAATACCCATGAAGCATTTCTTGCCCAACATCACTTGGCACATCCGCTGTTGATCTTACGAGATCTATGTCTCAAAGCAGAAGCCAGAGACCAGGCGAGACGTGCACATCTTCAAGCTGATGACATCCTTTTCCGAGTCCCAACAATGGATTATCAACAGCGATGTCAGGTCATTGACGCCTTTCTGCTGCAGCAACAGATCAGACGATACGATTTGGAGGTGCCCACGCCTGAAGCACACCATGTTTGTCCCCACTGCCTGCTACCGTTTTCCAACCTCACCAGGCTGCGAGCACACCTGACGGTGGAGCATGACGACAGATCAGGTGCTCTCAGAACGTTTACAATGAAAGATGTCCACCATGGTGTACCCACTTGCAACAGATGTCAAACCAAATTTGTGAACTTTGAAAGCCTCAATTACCATGTCACGTATGTGTGCTCCGCTACCACCCAGGACCTGGAAGATGTGGAACATCGTCTACGTGTTCAGGAACTGTTGCAATTTGCACGCAGCCAACAGATCCAGGCACTGGAAGCACGTACTGACCTGCTGACGTACTTCCACAATACATGTGCATTATGCTCCATGTTTTGCACCACCACAAAGGGCCTATATGTTCACTGGCAACGCCACCATCATGCTGAATTCCTTCAACATGAATCAGTAAACAGTGAATTGCTTCAGCACTGCTCGACTCAGAGCCCTTGTACGTTGTGTGGGACCTCATTCAAGCAGTATCACAAATGTCACATTGTGCGACAGATGGCACTTTTGCTGATCAATGAGGGATACAGCAACCACAATGTGCCATCCCAGCTGGCCTGCACTGAATGTGGGAAGGTGTACACGACGCACCATGGCCTTCAACAGCACATGCGGAGATACCACCGAGCCACACAGGACTGCTCCACGATGGATGAGCTTTCAGTGGATCTGATGTGCCTCCTTCACCAGGCCGTTGAACAAGATCGAGCCGAAGACCTCCTGCAGCATGAGGACATCCAATTTTTCCTGACGACGAGGTGTGTTCCCTGTGGCAAATCCTTTCCCAGGAAGCAGGAATTGTCACGGCATTTTCACTTGAATCACTCATCAGAATGGCATGAATGTTTTCAACGAGCACTGAACATGGACAACAGATGGAAACCACAGTATGGCTGCATCTGTCAACCTCGACAGCACACAAAACACGTGTGCACCTTCTACATCTAGTTCATCTTGCTCAGGCTTGAACACGAACGACAGCTTCAGCCGCAGATTGCGCCGCTGCCACCGGATTTGGTGCTTTCTCCCACGGAACAGATTGAGCCGCTGCTGTGGCTGGGCTGTGCACACTTGCTGTATGACAAACCTGATCTACGCCTTGCCCTGACGAGGATATGCCAGATTTGTGGACACAACTGTCGGGAAGGAGATGAACTTCACCGACATCTCCACGCTGCGCACCCAGCCCACATGGAGGACATCCAGTCCTTCAAGGAGATGTTTCAGTGGAGTCTCTTCCAGGAACAGGGATGTTTTTGCAACCCATCACCGGGATGGGGGCATCCGAATCATGAGTGCGTCGGCATCATTCAGCTTGCATGGATTGCGCACTCGTTCAACTGGCAGGTGGTGCTCCCCTGGAGCTATGGCTCACATGACCTGGCAACGGGCCTCAGTGAGATGCTTCCACTGCAAGCCCTTCAAAGAGTGACATTGGCAATGATGGCCAGGAACTTTCACAAGCTCTGGCAAGACGGAGACCTGGAGCTGATGCTCAAAACCCGGTGTCTTCTCTGTCAGGAGAACGTGCCACTGTGGAGGATCAGAGCTCATCTCAGTGTCATCCACCAAGTCACCATGGAGCAAGTCAAGTATGTGATGCCTCAGGTCGCCAAAGTTTTTGCGGATCTCAACTCAGAGGTTGTGCAATGTGAGTGGTGCA
>Ga0126342_10014130_pt1 | contig 14110 bp, 14 predicted proteins | sample Cyp1metagenome_FD_92528 | JGI IMG/M metagenome (GOLD analysis project Ga0126342, IMG submission 92528) | Coral microbial communities from Lord Howe Island, Old Settlement Bay, Australia - Cyphastrea 1 metagenome | ecosystem: Host-associated > Invertebrates > Cnidaria > Coral ...
GTATATATATATACATATATTTACATATATATATGTATCTATATATACATATATGTATACACACATATATATATATGCGTGTATATATATATATGTGCGCTGAAATGCACGTAGCATAGATGGAGCCAGACTTGCAGATCACTTTTCAGGATAAGAAACCACGGTTGGCTTATGTTGCTTTTCTTTTCCATATTGTTTTTTTCTTTCAATTTACTGGAAGGTATATTGGTTTACCGATAGGAATTCCGGCCAAACATATTCGATTCCTAGAGACCAAGGAGATTGTTGTATACCACTGCACCCTCCAGCGGTTCAATGGGTCATGAGTCATGAAGATGTTCTGGGAATCTTACCGGATCCTACTGTGGAATAGTTTTCTCCCAAGCGTTCCAAGAGGTCAATGTTCGAAAACCCTAGGCCCTAGCGGGGCCAAGTTAGTCTTTTTTTTTGGCAAAAAAATGGAGATGGGACACCCAACAGTTGGCACATGCTGGGACATCCACCGCCGGAAACATCAGAAACTGATCCAAAAATGTCATTCCCATCTTACAAAAATAATCTAAAATATATGAAATACCATTGAAATACCTAGTCCAAGTACCCACAAAAAACGGTGCTCTATCCCAAAACATCTGTAGTTTTACACCCAAAAAATGGTGGTGTGACCCATATATATATATATGCATAATATGTATATATATATATATATATGAAATACCCGTGGGTGTCTCTCGGGCGTAGCCTGCTGGTCACCTGAGGGCCACAAGACCGACCATTTGGTCACCTGGGTAGAAGACGATCTTGAAGAAATTGGAATCGTTGTTGATGTGGTTTCTTCAATAATCCCATAGGAGAAGTATCAAAGATATATTTGATTATTTGATTCTATATATATATGTGTGTGTGGATACTATATGTTCAGTACTTAAGGTTGTAAGTATTCTAGCTGAAGTTCAGTCTTTAAAAGATCAATTTGTTTGCGAATCCGCTGTTAAGAACTGATTCCACGACGAGTCTGAAAGCACACATGAAATCTTTATATTTGCAGTCTGCACACATGATACTGAAGTGAATGTATAAAGCAAAATCATACATACAGCATACTTGATCATAGATTCATTTCAGAACCTCGAAGAGCCGCTGAAGTCTGAAGTCGACCCCAAAATCAGACCACCAGAATCTCAGAAGTGGCTACCAGTCCTTCAAGTTCTCAATCTCCTCCTCTTTCTGCAACATCAGCCTAGGTGCTCAAATGTGCCCAGTGTGACCGTGGTCGATCTTTGATTTGTTAACATAAAATAGTTGCTTCCAGTGGAAGGTGCTACTTCAATTGCAAATTATCCATTGTTTGAAGGTAAATCCCAAAGAATCCTCAGCCAGGGATTTATCAATCCAAGTTTTGGCATCAACCCAATGTACAGTTTGTTTCATGTCATATTCTCGGTTTTCACTACTTTTTCACTGCTGAAAAAACATAATTGTGGAGTCACAATGGGATACCGGCCCATAATTGTTTCTCAACAATTGCTTTCTTTCCTTGCTTCTGTATGCCAATAGTTGGATGCTATAATAATAATACAATAATATACTAGACATTGACCAAACCTGAGGTTTCTGAACGTGTTTGACCCATGTGGAAACAAATCAAACACGTCCCCGACACCAAGCTGCTGTTTGGCCAAATCAGCCTCATCGGCCTTGGAGGTCCTTGGGAAGCACTAAGAAACCAGCAGGGCTCACATGGCCGAGCTAAAAGCCTCATCAACACGCACATTATTACTGTCTTATATGTATATATATATATATATATATATAGCCTCCGGTTATTTCACATAGCCATGGTATAGATGGCCCATTTACAGATGGTTTATCATGGTTTACCTATTAAAAATGGTGATTTTCCATGGCTATGTCAAATAACCAGATGGTATATATAACGGCTTGGTGGTTGAGACACCACCCGGGAAAAAAAAAAAATCTTCACTGGGGATCTCATCCCGAGATCCAATGGCTGAAAAAACACTTTTTTTTGAAACCACCAATCAGGTAAGCTCCGGGAAGTTGCTGAAAAATCTACTCTTGTGAAAAATGAACCTTCAAATTTTGGCATGAGAAAATATCACCATAGGTTAGTAATCTAAAATCCCCGTTTATGGCTAATCTTTGTAGATACCCTAAAGAGCATGTTGCTGCTTAACATTGCTTAACTGATTAGTCATGATTAGTCTATGTCTCTTTCGTTGTTATGGGAAAAACACGCCACGGATTTGAGTCTTTTCTTAATTTACTGCGAAACTAGCCTGGGGATTTTCATCCCATACATCTCAATTTCTTTCTCGACCCATCCATTCAAAACTACCCCTAGGGTTTCACCCTGCATAAATCCAATTCCACTCATTTTCCCCCGTTTTGTGCAGTTTGGTATCTCAAAGGCCTCATTACAAATGAGGGCAGTCACCAAATTGGAGAGCACCTGACCACGAAAAGCGGGTGGGACCTGGTGCTAGAAAGGTGTGATATTCCTATAATTTGAGAATTGAAACTCTCTCTCTCTCTATTGAAAATTGCCATTTATAGTAGATTTACCCAATAAAAATACTGATTGTCCATAGCTATGCTATTTACCAGAGGGTAAAACTACCGTCATGAACCATTGAACAACCGACCATGCGTCGGATGGTGCAACGTGTACAGCAACGAGTGACGAGATAGGCCCAGGCTGTAAAGGTCCAAAGAAAAATCCTGGGCGCCAAAAGGTTGTGGCTCGAAGCGGTGCGCGAGTTGGTTCGGGGGGCAACCAATTTAGACTGGTTGGTGGTATACCTACCCCTCTGAAAATATTAGTCAGTTGGGATTATTATTCCCAATATATGGAAAAATAAGAAATGTTCCAAACCACCAACCAGGTTAGACAGTTAGTCAGTTCACAACTGCCATATTTTATGGGCATCCCCATTTTCACAGCAACATATCATGCGAGTATATATCATATTGTTAAACTGGTTATTGTTAAACTGGTTGGTGGTTGAGCCTACCCCTCTGAAAAATATGAGTTCGTCAGTTGGGATTATTGTTCCCGATATATGGAAAAAATGTTCCAAACCACCAACGTATAATTTGTTTCAAAGTCAGTTGCGGACTGATTAATAGGGCGCAACCATATTTATCATATTTCCCGTTTGCTTTGAGGTGTTCGAAGTTCTTGATTTCAGCAAGGAGGGGTGACCATCTGTAGCTTGTAGTTACTAGAAATTACTCATCATATCCCATCATCCATCATCCCAAATCACCATCACCCTCTGGTAAACTGTCCCGTAACTATGGAAAATCACATTTTTTCTTGGGAAAATCCATGATTTCTATGGCCATGTTCAATAGATCAATAGCAAACTGTAATAAATTACCAGAGGATAAGCCCTCTGAAATTCATCCAGTTCCCCAGTTCCAAGGGGCCAAATGTAGGGCTGCTGTTGCATCAGCGCGTCCATGATGTCCTGTGAATCGTCGGCCCTCAGAAACCTCCAGGTTTCGGGAGCGGGTTGAGTGGGAAATGAACATCCCTTGGGTGGGAGGTAGATTCTTAGATTGAGGCTCGAGGTAGATTATTTTGTTCATCCGATTTCATCCATCTTGATGAACCCCCAAAGACTCTTCATCTGTAGCAACCAACGTGTCCAACGTCTTGAATCTTTGGGTCATCAACCTATATAGGGGTCTCCAGCCCTGAAACTCCTTAGAAAGCTACTGAAGGTATCTAAAGAGCTCAGTCTCCGCGGATCTTTGTCCGGGAAAATTGCGCTAATTCAACAATCCATATGAGTTGCAACGGGATCTCATATCCCATTCCAAGAATTGTAGGGATCTCATTTTGGGATCTCATTTTGGGATCTCATTTTGGGATCTCATTTTGGGATCTCATTTTGGGATCATACACTTAGTAACTCATGTCCCAACACAGAAATCACACCATGGTAGGTTAGTAGTAGTAGTAGTAGTAGTAGTACTAGTAGTACTAGTAGTAGCAGTAGTAGTAGTAGTAGCAGTAGTAGTAGTAGTACTAGTAGTAGCAGTAGTAGTAGCAGTAGTAGTAGTAGTAGCAGTAGTAGTAGTAGTACCATGTAGCATCCCAACTCATCGGATCTTCCGCACCTGATGAGGGTCAGCATCGAATACCAAAGGCCTCGGAGAACGTCGCCTGACCTGGACATCCTGGACCTCGAAAAATGTGGTACCCCACCAGTGATGTTTGTTGGTTTATAAACCCCATTAAGTATAGCATAGTATAGGTATATCTACCATAAACCATAGTGACATTGGAGTTATTTGCACCAACTTAGCTAATCAATGGGAATTTCAGGATCCTAAAATGGAGGTACTGTACCATATGTTTGGCCATATGTTGTGGGGATAGTCCCTGAAATTTAGGGTTGAAAAATAGGCCTTACATATATAGGTACCTCCAATCAATCGGTTCCTGTTGCATGGCCAGTGAACGAACTGGGGCACCACCTTGTGGGATTTACAGTAGATGGCCTGGCGATGCCTACCGAAGAGTCAAAAAAAACCTCCGTTGGGCAGCATGCAGCCTACATCTTATCTTGGCTACAGTATATTTAATATGATTATATACTGATTTGATGCATTGACCTATCATAACCAATGATATTCAATGATTTTCAAATGCACATTGGAAGAACACCACCCCGGGCCGATCCAAAACTGAAGCCGTGGTTTCACCATGATGCAGGGTAAAGAGTCTGCCACATTTGACAATGGTAGTTACAGCGAAAAGGGCACACTGGGGGTTCCAGTATGTTCCAGTGTCAAGAGCATGCAAAGATCATTCCCTGATAATCCATTAATATACTATGTATGCTATGTATGGTAACATGGATCCCATCAATATACCATCAATATACCCCCAATGTTAGCAAATATACCAGCACCATGGATCCTATGGGTGATAATCCTGATAATAATAATCTGGTTATAAGATCAAAGCATTCCTTCCCATATCCAGGGCCCCAAAACATCCAAAACCCACTGGGAAGCCGCACCGAAGAAGCGTTGCTGGGCCTCCTGCACGTCCTCCCATGGCGGGGCAAGTAAGCTACAAAATCCTACAAATTTGGCTGATTTTAAGGTCATGAAATTGATGCCGCGCAATATGCCATCATAAAATATCATAAATGTGGTTTGGTTGTTTGCGATCGCATGCGATCGCCAAAAGATTTGTACGATCAGTGGCGGATATCTGCAGTTTGCGGACATTTAGCGGAAAAAAAGGTGACAGAATATGACTGTGATAGAACCAACCCAGTAGGAATATGATCAACAACAACAACAACAACAGCGGGTATGATGTACATGTTCAATTATAGCAACCAACAATTGCTGTTCGGCAAATTTGGCACCCTTACCTCATATCCTCATACCCCAAAACCTGCCACCGAAATTCTCTATGACTTGCTGCTCAATTCAATGGCTGACATCAAGTAAAGCAAGTACTTGCTAAATGAATATCTAGATTCTAGATTACCAATTGATCTGTATTAACACCATTTTTCAAGGCCATTGCTCCCTTCCCTAATGATGAATAGACGCCCAGAAGCCTCTATTTGTATTGAATCTTTTCATCTTGCGGTCCCTGCTGGGGAGTAACTACTAAGGCATTTTCTTGGTCAGCAAGGCACCCTTGCCCGCAGCCCCATGAACCTCTTCTGTGCCACTATAATCTGCTTTTCCAATGAGGTCCACTGCAGCAATGCCGAAAACATACCTAGGCTGGAAGCCAAGCAACATCCTAAAACCCAGAATTACCCGATGGAACCCTCGAAAATTGATATCTTTACTTATTTTTACATAACCGTAACATATAATATATATATAACTGTATGTATATGTATATATATATATATATATATATGTATGTGTTAGATATGATATAACTTATAACATCTTATAACTATGTTCCATGACTTCTAGATCTTCTTTGGTTTCTGTGCGAGATTTTCTCATCAACTTGGCAGTGAATTCACTGCACCGCGCGGCCACTTATCTCAGCCATGGAATGCCAAGGTCATTGCCCTGGGGAAAAACGCAATAAATGGCAAATGATTAGTAATAGTCATAGTAACTACAAAAAGTGACACACACACATATATATTTATAATTCATAATGATTTATACTTACATAATCTTACAAATGTAGGATGCAATGATATGATATACATAATAACATCCCAAAACTGATCCAACAATATCATTGCACATGAACAGCTTAACAATTGCTAAACAAAGTTCAGAAACAAGTGTGACATGTGTAGTTCACTAGCTAGTTCTGTATCTTCTTTAAGTCTTATCCCAATGTTCTTTCCAAATACCCTCTGGTAAACATACAAAAAGCTATTGAAAATGGCCATAGAAATACTGGATGTTCCCATTAAAAATGATGGATCTTTCCATAGTTATGTGACAGTTTACCAGAGGGTAAAGTTCAAATAGCCAGCTCCTGGACAGCCAGACCTAGGCAGTCCAGCCCTACACCATTTATCAGGTCGCAAGGTGAAAATGATGAGGACCAAGGCGGAGACCAAGGTGCCTCGTGTTGGACATGTTGTAGCTGCTACCAGGCATAGTTGGTTATCTACCCAAAATGGGGGTTCCATACATGGAGGATACCCCAAGCTCGCTGGATGGTTTATAAGTTATATAAGGGAAAATCCATGAACAATGGATGATGACTGGGGGTATCCCCATTTTAGGAAAACCCCAGATCTCTCTAACCATACCATTTCCGTTGTAAACCAACGGTTAGCAAACTTTTTTCATCGTGCACGTAAATGATTGTAAGCTCCATGAACAAGTTGACCGGAATCGGCGTCTTAGACATCTTATATCTCATCGTTTACCTATCTTTGTCTGCAGCATATTTCAACATCTTTCCCAAAATGAGATCGGCAATGTTGCGGATGACCAGGAGGGGTGCCCTAGTCTTTTGCAGCCAGACTTTAAAGATGTCAGCATCTTGGATGTGAGGTTCATCTCCCCTGAAGCACCTATCACCATGTGGGAGTAGGTCAAAACCTCTGATATCATATTAAAATTCGGGGATGAACATTCAGGACACCGAACTCATCAAAACTCAGAGCTCTTCAATAACAGCTATTGGCAATGGATGCCCAACACTTAACTTCACAGGCCCATTTGGATCCATTTGGGGGTTTCCTAAAATAGGGGTACCCCCAAATCATCCATTTTAATAGGATTTTCATGGCTTTTCCATGCTTTTCCATCATAAACTATCCAGCTATTGGGGTACCCCCATAGGAAATCCCCATTGAGTCTTCCATTTTTGCTCCCAAACCTCACAGCCAGGGCAGCCGAATCCAAGCGTCTGCCACTCTTCAGCAAGCCACGGACCAACATCCAGAGATCTTGCATCATTCGCAGGTTCCTGGGGAAGCGGTCCTGGTCCTGAAATGGAAGACCTGGAAGACCTGGAAGACCTCAGACCTTGCACATTATCACATATAAATAAAAACTGAAGAAATTGCCTTGCATACTTTTAACATTTCTCAGTTGGGATCGGAATTGCCATTTTGAAGAACCGTCCGACTGTGTGTTTCTTAGTCTTACTGTGAGAACAAATATGGTAAGCCAAGCGGCCGAAAGACTTTGACCTCACAGCAGCCACTGAGACCTTCTGAGAGCCTACGAGATCTAGATCTATGTATGCAAACATTCAGCGATACCCTGGAAAGCAGGTAGCGCGTAGAGTGTGAAAGTAATGATGTGCATCTATAAATGCCAATCCTAATCAATCCGAATCAATCCGAATCAATCAGTCTATCCCTTTGTCTATCCATGTGTCGAGCGGCCAATCTCAAGAGCCGCAACATGCGGATGATGCGCATGGTCTTCCTGAACTGGCGAAAATTCGACACAGAAAATGGGATGCTGTATGGGGCCACTCTGAAAAATGGGCGATAATGAATCTGTACAAATTTAATGAGGTAGATTGATGATGATTGAGGTATATAGTGTGGTGATGTAAAGGTCTGCCAAATGTTAAAACCAGGTGCCGATTTTATGTCGATTTGCTCCATTTCACACTTTGAAAGTAGTTACCACTTCTTTGTCAAAGTCACCCTACCATTTCCTGCCATCCGCGGCTCTATGCAAGCAATATGGGTTTGGGAATGCTAACGAGTGCATTGTGGTTTCAAGATGTTTCAAGAAGCTTGTCTGGCATTCCAGATTTTGACTCAGTAGTTCTCCAGTGGTCAAAAACTCTGCAGCAGAAGGCCACTGGCCGGACCAAGTACTGTACCCTCTCTGGGACACTAAGAAATCGAAGGCCTCTGTAGGGCGTTGTTCTGACCCTACGTGCAGCTTGCGGACTGCGGCTTCAAATGTCCCCTTCACTTTTTGGGGGCAATGTTCACTTGCAGTGCACAATAAAAACTCAGTCCAGACTTCACTTGACAAAGGAATGGATTTTCTGTAGCTTTCTGATGGCCACCAGGTCGAAGAAAACTATCCAATCTTGCGCTGCCAAGGGGCAAGAAGCCACTGCCGGAGTCAGCGAAAATGGGCTGAAGGAACCTGGATGCCATTTAGAACGAACAGAATGGAATAGATCATGTCTTCATGAGCCGGATTTTGAAAACAACTGTATTTAACCAGTCAAAGATAGCGACCCACGAAGAATAAGGAAACAATGGGAAAATAGTTACTGTACTGAACCTGATTTTACAGCAAGCTTTGGGGGTTCTTTACCCAAGGACCCAGCCTTTGTAATGGCATCCAATAGAGGTGGCCGCCTTCCCCTGAAGAAGTAGTTTATCCTTCCCCCAACAATTGCAACATGAAACATGTCTCAGCTCACCAATACCCAGACAATGGGGCTACAGGTCTTTACCCGTTAAATTCAGACGACTTTTTTTCCGCATTCCCAGCAGTTCGTTAGACATTTCAAACAGTTCGCCAACTTCATTCTCCAGTTGTTAGTCGTAGTCGACACCGATACAACCAACTGAACGGGCCCTGACAGTCGCAGCATCGAAGTGCTGCCAAGACACCAAACAGTGAAAACTCCCGGAACCCAAACCTCAGAAGAAGTCCAGGTGGCCGCGCGTTACCAAGTCCAGGAACAACCACGGTATCGGTATCTGCAAATCAAAAGGCGATGTTTGTATTGGTGGGTTGGTGATATTCGTCAGTTCTCAATATACATATATATAGCTAAATATAGTTTAAAAATGTTGAACATTGAAATTATGTGTTTTTGTCTTTTCTGGCTACCAACAAGACACACTTTTTCACTATCTCCCTAGGTACAAGTTACAATTCGATCACCTCAATACAGGTCAATTTGGGAGAGTTACCCCAACCATTTTAACAGTGATGTTGCAGTAAGGTGGTGATCGGATTTATCGAGATGGATCATCATCATCATCATCATCATCATCGTCCATCTATCTTCTTGTCTGACCAAGCAGTGTGACCATCTGCGACCCACCAAACAAACAATCAGAAGCCATGCCGCGATGAAGGTGTCCAAGAGGTTCTCCAGAGAGAAGAGCCAGTCTCGACCGAGGGCATGCAAGCGCGTGATCCACTCCTGAGTGACGCACAGCGAAAAAACTCCAGGACAGAACCCCGAGGGAGAACCGGGTTGAATGTTAGTTATAAAGATAATGGGGGTTAACTTTGGAGGACTTAAACCCCATCTAACTAACATTAGCCAGTTATCATCGGATGGGGTTTAATGAGGTTCCAAAGTTATTAACTTCGGAGGCAGCACCTTGAAGGTTTGGATTTCGATTTGCCATAATGTTGATCCATGTTAATCCAGGAGTCAAAGACCGACTAAGCGAATAAATAGTGGAATTACCACAGTTCAAGATCGTACTGTATGAATCTGTATGACTATTTTTTGGGGTAGCCCACCTACTTGTCCAACGGAGTTTATTAATCCGCGGTTGACATTGCTAACAATCGGTCAAAATTGGACACAACTGGTACATGGACCCCGGGTTGCAACCCCCCGGCCCGGAACTACTACTGGCAGCCGCTGTCCTGAGTACAGAATTGCTAAGGGAAAGAATGCAGGAGAAACCAAACTCCTAAACCCAATATGAATGGTTAACTTGACCTCATCCATTCAAGACAAAAACCCAGAATGCTATGGATAACATTGGATAACTAGACCGTTTTGGTCTTGAACGGTTCCTGCAATCATTTCCCTACCGAGAGACCCATCCGAAATCCGCCATGTCTTGCGGGGGGTGAAATCACATGTGCGCTGATTGAAATCCACACGTTTGCTGGGTAAATCTACATGTTGGCTACTTCAGTCGCATAAAAAAATCACCATGTTTGCATTTGGGTTTTCATTTTGGCTGGTGAACACACGTTAAATCACCATGTTTTTTTTTTCATTTTGGCTGGTGACATCTAGCCAAGAAACACATCAAACAAACGGTTTCACGTATGTTTCACATCAACCAGGCAGCTGTGAGAAAGAAGGAGGTGATCATGGCCTCGGAAAAGTTGATGAGAACGGGCACGTCAACCTGATCCACCTGTCATGGGAATGTGGGGCCCCCGGTCAATCGCAAAGTTGGGGAACATAACCTATGGAAAGATCCACCATTTTTAACTGGTAAATCCACTATTTCGACTGGGCCATTTTCAATAGCTATGTTAAATTACCAGAGGGTAACTACAAATTCACTTTTGGGATTATGGTAGATATAAAGTAGCTTTACTTCGATGATCTTAGGTGGAGTTATAAACCAACTCATAATAACAAAGGGCCCCCACTACGTAAGCACCTAAAAAGTCGGCGATGTTCATGGATATCATGGGGATGCATCAATGTAAGTAGTGGTATTTCATATGATTTCATGACATGTTTTGCGATTTTTCTTGTCATTTCTATATGTTAGTTGATTTGTGTTTGTGTTGACGGATGTAGCAGGGACATAGTGGACAATGGGATACAAAGGGACGTAGTGGATATTTAACAACAACATGGGGGATAATAAGATTTTTTTAAAAAAATGAAAGTGGATCTATACGCCCCCAGACTTATCCACCACTGTGTTTTGTTCGGACATGATCAACCAGTGGAATTTGAACAAACCTATATACTGTTGCTTGGGATTTGCCGCAATCACATTTTTTGGAAATCAGCACGAGTCAACCATTGTTTTCTTGCCATTTGAAATGCTCTTCAGAGGCACGTATTATATTATATTAATAGTAGACAATCGGACAATCGGTGATTGACACAGGACTAAATACTTCTGCAAGGCCGTCCCCCAGGCTAAGGGCACGGAGTATTATTGATGCATGTCTCTCAAGTTCTGAAACACATGTCATGTGGTTAAAACAATGGGAAAATGGTGGTTTAATGGCATTTAAATGGGATTTTAATGGAACCGTAGTGGGTTATAACCAACTATTAACTATTATTGGGATTAATGTGGGTAAAACAATGCCATAAACCACCCATGACTGGGAATGGTAACCATACCAGCTAGAAAATGGTGATGACTGGGGGATGGTTTATGACATTGTTTCACCCGCATTAGGTGCCTTTGTCATGATGCACAACGCCTGCCCCAAAAACATTACCCTCTGGTAATTTAACATAGCTATTGAAAATGGCCATAGAAATAGTGGATTTACCCATTAACAAAAAAGTGATTTTCCATAGCTATGTTAGTTTACCAGAGGGTACATCATGGTATATCTTTGAATGGTAGGGTGTCTGAAAAGGGGAGAGTAATCAGACCCACCTGCCGAAGGAACCCTGACGAGTGTGGCAATGATCACGCGGATTTTCCCTGCTATACCGACATAGCGGGACCCTCTAGTTATAAATTGGCGTATAGCCCCAAATTAACCCCATCTAAGTATAGTTATATGTTATGTCATGTTATATATCCACCATTATCCCCAGTTTTCGTAGATACAAACCAACCTTGGCTATCGAACGGGGGCCCATATTGTACCACCAGGTACTGTCAAATGTGACATTCGACCACCCAAAAAACTGTGGCACCTCCAAGACCATGGTGATGGTGCTGTACACAATCATTCCGCCAGCTCCCAGCTCAAATATACTCGACTCCACCTGGGACTATTGAATGGGCTGCCAACTGAATCCCAGCCAAAAAATGGGTCAAGAATGGTCAAACTATGTCAAGCCGAGAAATCATAGTGAATCCGAGTCTGAAAGGCTAAAGGGGGTCTCATGGGGCCTTTAGTATCCTTTAGTACTGTATTGGGGTGATGGGATTAGATAGTGGGGAGCCGTGCAACAAAATCAACAAGAATGGTGGGAGTAGAATGGCAATTTTGGGCTGAAAGGGGAATTTGAACCAATAGTTTTGCAGGAAAGTCATGCGGTATGTTGAAAAAGTGGCGCATTACAACATGTTCAAGGCTCTTGCAAAGAGCTATATATCTAGTTTTTCAATTTGAAAGTTGAAACTGGAAATAAGTTGTTGCCCACTCTTGAGACAAACTCCGTTCGTGCCCTTACCTCAAAAGTTAACGCAACAGTATGATGTGGCCTGATAAGGAGAATGATGCCTCCTTTATCTGAGGCCAGCTTTTTTCATTGAGACCCGGGCTGAAAACTTTATTAGGGCACATCTCCAGATCCATTGGCGTGTAGCGAGTTCATCCCCCAAAAATAGGCCAGTCTTAGTCAAGATCAGTAATGACAGTGGGCTATAGATGGTTATAGCATCCCTTAATAAGTTAAACCAAAAATAGGTGTATATATCACCTTGTATCTGTCGCACAGGCACCAAGGATCGTCATTCAGTTGTGAGGCAAATGAGAGGAACCTACCATACTTTGAACGACCAAAGAAGGCAAATGGCTGACCCTAGCCCTGCAAAGCGATTTGCTGTTGACAGTTGGGAGAGGTGTTTCCTCGCATGTCTATTTTTCAAGTCTATATGTCCCTAAATTACAGTGCTTGACCTCCAGATTAGGCAAGAGTAGATCGTTTCAGATCCTTAAAATGACAAGAGCCACGGTCGCCATACCCAACAGTGAACCAAGACACAAAAGTCCGGAAAAAAACGTCCATCCTGGCGGTGGCCATCTAAAACCAATCATGATGTGGCACTATTGGCTATACCCAATCTGAACTCCAAAGCTTTTGCAAACTTTGACTAATTGGGGAATTGCACAGGAAACCATGTGGATCCGGCACCTTTTTGGTGTTCGCGTGATTGCCCTTGTTTTTTTTTTGGAGATAGCAATGGAAACTCGTTACTTCAAGAAGTCGGGGCGGCATTCGCCGGAGTCCTGTAGCTCAACTGGTCAGTTGAACTCCATGGTTTCATTCCCAGGTGCAGCTGAGGATCGCTGTCTCATCACCTTGAGGTTGAAAGCGGCTCTGCCTTGGTGATCCCGGTAGCATTGAACATATGAACCATGGATTGAAACCGCACATACCCTCTGGTAATTTAGCATAGCTATTGAAAATGGCCCAGTCGAAATAGTTGATTTACCCATTGAAAATGGTGATTTTCCAGTTCGTTATGTTAAATTACCAGAGGGTATCTGCACACCATTTTTTTACTTGTGGCAACATGTTTTCTTCAGTCTTAGCTGGCATTCTCTGTAGTTTCTTGTGGTTGATATATTTTTTCAATGGCAAAACCTCCACTTTCCTTGGTCTAAATGCTAATTCCAGTTCGTTTGACATCGATGCAAGGGTAGCCTTAGGTCCTAAGCCTTAGGTTCGCCTTTGATATCGATGATATCTGACATCCCCCCGTTGCTGAGAAACTGACCATGAACCAATTGCCGAAGAATAAGGTACCCTCTGGTAATTTAACATAGCTATGGAAAATCACCATTTTCAATGAGTAAATCCACTATTTCTAAGATTCGACTGGGCCATTTTCAATAGCAATTTTGACATAACCAGAGGGTATACGGTATACCCACACTATACCGCCGGACTGAAAGTTAGAATGACCCACCTGCCACCAAAAAAAATCCATTGAAAGTTAGAATGCCCCCCCGAAAATTGTCTTAAAAATTCTACTAAAATTCTACCTTTCAGTCCGTA
>Ga0126342_10014131_pt1 | contig 14110 bp, 13 predicted proteins | sample Cyp1metagenome_FD_92528 | JGI IMG/M metagenome (GOLD analysis project Ga0126342, IMG submission 92528) | Coral microbial communities from Lord Howe Island, Old Settlement Bay, Australia - Cyphastrea 1 metagenome | ecosystem: Host-associated > Invertebrates > Cnidaria > Coral ...
GAGTGGGGCGAGTGGCGGATTTCAATTAATTTGCTAGCCCAGGGCAAGTAGGGCGAGTGGGGCGAGTGGGGCGAGTGGCGGATTTCAATTAGTGTTCCTCGTGGGCGCCCGCAATGCAATGGTTCATCATGATTTTCAACATGATTCATGGTCAATGGATACCAATTCCCTGAGACTATTTACTGACTTGAGGCTTATCCTATGGGTCGTAAGTGGTTTGTAAACTGGCGAAAAAAAGAGATATAAATGGGATGACCTACTGAAGGGGGACTTACCAACCAGGGTTAGCAAAACCAGTTACGATCTGTGGGATGATCCTCCAAGTAGACAGTTGACATATGGATAGTACACTAGCATATGGAGAAGACATTAATGTACATTAATAGAACCAATGGATAATAGGGAGACCGTCATGCATTGTAGTAATTATGGACAACAAACTGGAGAAGGCTGGACACAACTTGGATATTCTTTAGAGGTTCCCGCAAAAACAATATTGCCCATAGACTCGTCAAATGATGAATTTCCGGTTGGGAAGACAAAAATCACCGGCAAAGCCAGGAAAATCAGGGTATCAACTCAACAGAATTCGGGATATCACCAGAAAAATTAGGATATTTATCTATCAACATCAGACTTGGATGTGGTTTGTAACGCCATCAACTGAGACTTGTCATTGGGGATGGTCCTCCCGGCCAAAACGTGGATTTCAAGCATGGGGAATGAGGTCTCTACCATTGAGACGAATCTGAAACATATTCAATGGCACAAATACGTAGCCAAAGTTCTAGCCCAAGGAGTAGAAATTTGGAGAGCTTTAAACAACTTTGGGAAATGGACTGAATATCAAGACTGATCTAAGGTCATCAAGTTCATGATTATCAGTGATAAAGGCTATTATGAATATTAATGTGGTATTTATATATATGGATGATTATCATTGAGGCTGATTATCATGATTCTCCAAAAAATCCAAGACCTGATGTTTCCACCAATTCCCCAATATTGATCTGCTGGGACCTGCTCTCTTTCCTCCAAGGGCCAGCGCAAGCGCAAACCTGGTGGAGCTATCCGTCAGGTGATACACCGGCAACATGGACATGGAAATTTCCCCTGAAGAGGGATCTCTCTTTTGGCTGGTTTCCACTGTTTTTTAATCAAATACAACATCCTTGATTTAGATCTTCAAAGGGAAATATTTCCACCATCATAGTGATCGTAGTTTGGGACACAACATGCAGACATGCAGAAATCACCTTCAACGACAAGGGGTCTGGGAGGCCCTCTATTCATTTAAAAGGTTACATGCCACACATGTGCTGAACACACTCAGGATTTATTGGGCTAATTCTACACCTTGAGGTTGTGACCACTAATCCAATATGGCCATGGAAGCATATCCCATTGATGTCATGCCCAACATGGAGCTTTTCCATTGACACATGCCTTCAACAAAATTTCCAAAGATCTTGGGGAATTGGGATCAGAATTTCCATTGCCAGGAGGACTGAATCAACTATATCCATGTATCACCACTTTGAATGATGGTAATAAACCAGTTTTGCTGATTGTACATCCCCTACCTTGGTAGATACCCATTCCTCCTTCATATATTTCAGCCACAACACATATCCAATAAACCAGGGAGGTTAGTAACAAACTGGTTCATAATCACTCAACCAGCAGCCACATCAATTGGTTCCCTCTGCTTTGATGAATAAAACCTCTACACATGATATTGTGTTTTTTTCAAACCAAAACATTAATCAATCCATCACATAGCGATTCTACATTTACCCTCTGGTTATTTAACATAGCCATGGAAAGATCCACCCATTTTTAATAGGTAAACCATCTATTTCTATGGGCCATCTATACCATGGCTATGTTAGTCATAACCAGAGGGTAATCTTTCGAGTGATCAACAGTTGGCACCTCTAGAGCGAGGCCGATACCTGAGATGAGCTGTGGCAATGGCAATTTTCCACCCAATTTTTGGGCACAAAGATGGAGATATGGTGATTTACCCATGCATGGGAGAACTTGGAATTATTTCACCAGCAAATGAGATAAAGAGATGGATTTATCCTACCAGTTTGGGATTTTCTCACACTTTTGGATCTTTGAAGCAACCGATTTCATTGGGAAGTGCACCTTGGACAGAAACAGACATCTTTAAAGCTCCAAAAAATCGTTTGTTTCTTACGGTCTACTCAAGGTGCCCACAATTCCATCAAAACCCCATAGCTAAGCTTAGAAAACTCTCGAAAAAAGAGCTGCACATTGCACTTCTCCATGGCAACAGGATGAACCCATCGACAAAAAGGTCTCCCCAGATCGAAATCTTCGGCAAATGCGCCTGTCTGACTCAGAATAAGAGGCCTCAGAAGGGGGAACATGCACAAGGTTGGAAAGTATGACGAGTTTCAACAGCCACAACTTCCATCTTGGAACACTTGATTTGTTTCTTTTTGCATGATGGCAAGGAGGTAACAAAGTAGCAAAACCATCTTTGATCATTTTGAAGGCACCATCCTGGAGATTGACCATCTAACAATACATCTCACGTCGCGTGAAATCGAATCATCGATGATCGATGCCGACATTGCATGCATGACTAAGCTTAGATGCACGGTAAAAAAACGACTTTAGCTGATGCACATCCCCAGGTATCGGAGATTCACCTATGAAACTATCATTCGCCAATAGATTTGCACCCTCATTTTTGATTATCGCATCCTCATTTGAATCAAAGAGTGAAACCACCATTTTTGGTGAACTCCTTACCCAAGGTTGAGCACCGAACGGTGCTTGGCAGGCACTCGGAGATGGAACCTGGCAGATCCGTTGGGTTTCTCCAAAATGGCCATGGCATGGGTGGAAAAAGACATGCCATAGGCAAGTGACATCAAGTTACCTGAGATATTTGGTATGGTCATCAGTCCCACAATGGGAATCCTGAAGCAATGTGTGTATAATTCCCCAGTAAATTCATGACTACCCTGGAGAATTTCCAAAGTTACTGCCACAGATATGAGATCCTCGGGCACACAATGCCTGAACCCAAGCTTTGACTGACTGAGCTCGAACGTCGTGGACCTCAGCAAGAAAAACTCTGGGGATTCCTGCGGTTGTTCGGGGGGAGCGCGTCAGAGAACACCTTCCGCGAGGGAAGAGAAAGATGAGAAAGAGGCAAAAGCGGCAAGAGCAGGGCTGACAGAAGCAGAAAAACTGTCAAGCAAGAGTAGGGCTGTCAACGGCATGGAGCATGGAGCGCGGAGCTAATCTCTTTCAGAAAGCTCAACATTTTTGGACCCTGAAAATCCCATGGTCGGAAAGCGCCATAAATCGCGACATTGTCAATCGAGGGTACCCGCAAGACCGAAAATGGGACGAGGAGGATTGACCGGAAATCCCAAAGCTGAACATATCTGAACTAAATCCATTTTGATGGGACTATAACCCAGATGATCATGATAACTCTGGATATGGAGGCAAAAATCAGGCAGGAAAAAAACAACAAAAAATCGGCATTTCTTCAACCTTCTGCACAGTCAAAGCTGCTGAGTGGTTACCTGAGATACCCACTGGCAAGCACAGCCATCCTGGAGGGGAATCCCATCATGTGCACAGCAAAAACCCTGGCATCACTGGAAAACAGCCAGAAAACAGCGAGACAAACCCGCAACAGAACATAATTTTGTCTCAAAGTAGAGGACCCCATTCATGGTTTAAACATGTTTAAAACATTAATGTCCCCATTAAAAGTGCCAATTCACTGGTCCCATTGTCAGAGCCAACCTGTGTTTCAGGTGCTCCTATTTACCATCTCACCATCTACAAGGAACTCTTCTCAGTACCCCTTGTTTAAGTCTCGTTGTTTATCATCGTTCTCTAGGTTAAAGCAACCATCTTCAGGCATGATTTTGTCCAAACCTGGGAGTGGGCCAAATAGGGCACCCGAGTGGCTTTTGGGATGGTGTCTTTCGTTATGCCAAACAGCATGTAGCTTCTGGGGACCACCATAAATTTACTATCTGGTTTACCATATGGATTTTATTTCTTCTCATCATATCACTATTTAGCTGGTTTAAACCTTAAACCACATATTGTTGGACAAACCACATATCGTTGGACAAACCAACAAGCTGATTGTTGCTGGTTAAATCCCTATTAATCTCCTTTCGGTCCCTCTGATTCCCAAAAATACCCGATTGTTTGGACAACTCCAAATATACCCGATGTTTCGGGGCTGCATCCTACCCCATTTTCACCCAGTTGAGACAAGCCCACATCATGTTGTTAGTTGTATCCCCATTGTTGGTGGCATTCGTGTTCAAGTAATTCGATACTTGCCCACATTCTCGGTGGAGTCAAATCCGTTCTTTAAGATGTTTTCATACCCAATTCTACCAATCGTTGGTGGTTGAGCCACCCCTCTGAAAAAATGATGGACTTCGTCAGTTGGGATGATTTTCCATTCCCAATATGATGGGAAAGGCATTCAAAATTCCATGGTTCCAAACCACCAGCAACCAGCCATTATTCATCATAATTAACCATATTAAATCAATCATAGTTAACCATATTAGCCATATTATTCACCATGATTAACCATGTCTTTTCGATCTTTTTCATGACTTTGCAAACGAATGAGACTCAACTCATCCAACGGTGATCGCCTGGCAGATGATGGTCTGGCAGGTCGCGGTGGTCCTGGTGGTGGTGAAAATCCATGTGGTGCCATCATGGGATATAGTAATCAATGTCATACACCAGCCATTTGGGAATGGTTTATACCACCTATGAAAATTTATGGTATAAAATTGGGGATGGCTTATGATTGTTTTACCAACATGAGTAGGATATGAATGGGAGAATCTCTGGATTTCTCTATGGGAGAGTGGGATGCTCATGGATGATTATGGGAGAACTGTACAATTATAAACCATCTCCAAGGTTGAGGTTTATGAAATCGGCTATAGCCCTAGAAATGGGATGATGTTTCGTATGACCCCCAAATGGTTGGAATTGGCTTCTAAATTTTCTTGGTTGAACTATGCTTAAATTCCGTATGACATTGTTTTCAATGAAAATCATGAGGCTTAACCTCTTGGAATTTTCAGAATCTGGACGAAACAAGATGTGGCATTTCAGAACTTGTAAGGATTATGGTCTAGTCTACCACATTGCCATCAAACTTAGTAAAACAGCGAATCCCAAACCAGATTTCTCACGCAAGATGGGATGCTCCTCCGTACTCACCATTCACCCCGAGGTCATATTTTCTATCCAGAAAACCGCCGTGGTTTTTCTAAAGTCGACCAAATGAAATGGTACCATTTGGGCCCCAGGATTGGAAGTCAAGATCAAGCCGCTTCCTTCTGCTTCGATCACTGTACGGCCATCAAAAAAGGACAGCTTCCCAAACGTCACAGCCAAAGCTACAAGTTGTTGGTTGTATCCCATCAATATTCATCAACCATATCCAGTTGTATTACTAGTGTGGTTGGTCTCAGATACTCTCGAAGAACCGCAAATCATATCTGGTTGGTGGTTGAGCGACCCCTCTGAAAAATATGAAGTCAGTTGGGATGATGACATTCTCAATATATGGGAAAAACACGTTCCAAACCACCAACCAGTTACTAATAATTCACCGTTATTAACCAGTATTAACCATTAATAATCCCTATAGCCCTATAGCACCAACCAGATATTGTTGCTATCCAAGTGAACCGCCATCAATCTGTGGTATCTCGTTGAATAGATCTCCATGAAGCCCCAGCTGCTCCTCACCTGCCGAAACCAAAGTATTTAGTGGTCTTTAGAGAATATTAGTATTAGCGAGATATAAGTCTGAAACATAATCCGTACATAAAACACCATATAACTATATAACATCGTTGGATATTCTATAATATCTAAAATGATATCCAACCATATGAGAAAAACCAGCATATTTCTGGACCAGCTCCACCACTATTTCCGACTATTTCTTCATCACTCAAACCAGCAACTATTGGGCAGTGCTTTAAACCTGAAATGTCATCTCTTGATACTGGTTGGTTCAGAAGGGGATTACCAGTTCTTGGATTATGACAATCCTGGAGATATAAAGGGTAGTAAAACCCCCGAAGAAATCATCAACCAATCATCATTTATGAACTATAGCCCATGGTTTTGATGGTTAAAACCCATATGAAGCCTTGTCAAATCCCCCATTTGTCGATGAACATCATCAATCAGCAGGGGTTCATCAATTATATCCTCATATGATCCCATATCTATGATGCTTAAAACACCGCATACATGATGGCTAACAGGGGCTTTGAACCTTTCGAGCAATCTTCATCACATCTTCATCAACTATGGATAAAACTACTGGTTGGTTCACATGGCTTCATTCTGATGGTCTATGGTCTGTTATGGTTGATTCCAATATGTTTTTTTTACATTACCCATGGGTTAAGCAACATGGTCCTTGACTATGACCTCTCGAGGCGCTACGTGCATAACAGCCATAGCCCGAGCCCTGGCCGTCAGCTGGCGGTTGGGAGATGATTTCTCCACGACTTGGGATGAAAGCAGCTTAGCAATGGCAAAGAAGTTGAATAAAACTCTACTGAATGGGTTGCAGCTGCACACTTTGATGTTTATTTTCGAGATTTAGGGTTTTCCACATATGCCAATCAATGTTGAAGGGATCAACTACAGTAACCTCTAAGTCCAGCAAGAAAAAGGTACAGTTCTCCATATTCCAGAGGTGGTGAAGAGACAATTTGCAGGATACACCTGGAAGGTAAACACCATGTTTTCCCAAAAAATAATCTGCAAACCATTCCAATGACCATAGTGTCATTGTCAAGTGTCAACTTCACCAGCAATGAGGCTACGCGGGTAGCCGGGTAGCCGGGTACGTCCAGCCACATTCCTAGTGGATTTCCCAGAAACATGAGAAATCATCTTCAGCAAATTGAGAGTTCCACATTATACTCCCAACCAGCTTCCTTACGGTTCTCAGTTTGAAACCCGGATTCCCATTCAAATATCTGGCCACAAGCCGGGATTTAAGTGACACAGACTCAAAATGGATGTTGAAAATTCTCAAACATTAAGAGCCTTAGATTCCTTCCAAACGCTGAATTCGTAGCTGGTGATTAATCTATAATCTATCCCGAAAAAAATTGGCCAAAGACCAAAGTAGGCAGTGAACTACCCAACTCACCAACCCTTTTACCCAGAAACTTTTTTCTCAACTGTCCACACTTCAGCGTGAGAAATTCGCTGAATTCCCGGGTTCTGAGACCTTCGGACCGTCGGACCATCTGACGGAGCATCGTCACTTGGGTTTGCCCAGACATCGGATACAACCCAAAGTATCCCAAAATTGTGTTTTGAATGATGATGGTTAATGATGGTGAATAATGGTGAATAATGCATGATGATGATGATGATGATGATGATGAACCGTTGGAGTTGGGTGTAGGATGGTGTACCCCATTTTTGGACAAGACCACTTACAACTTCGACTTTACAACTCGGATAGAGCTTGTGTCACCATGCTCTTTGCATTTTCTGATTTCCGGAGCACGACAACAGGACCCTTTTAAAGGTCGGGGAAGCTAGGCGTAGACCGTGGTGGAAACGTACGGACTTGCCGCCAGATATTCCGCCACGGTGAGATTGGCTGGACCGCCATAATAATCCAAAAAGGTGATCTCCTGCAGGTCGATGGTATAGTACCTGAGTCGAACTACGCTGAATTTCATGAATCTTTTCAGGAAGGTAGAGATTAATCATGATTAATCCATATTCATATGGCGAGTTTAGGAACCAGTATGGGGGCACCACATTGTGGGAGATCAAATGGGAGCCATTGGGCTATGAAGATTGCACAAGATTACCAAGATACTCACAGAAGGCTGGTTATTTTTCTCGGTCTTTACTCAGGTATTGTAACATAGCCATTAAATTATTAAACACATTGAACCCCGTGATCCCACATGTTCAAGCAAGAACCCTTGCTGACTAGAAGAGAATCGGGAGTTCCGTGCTGCTTCCCTGCACCTGAGTGTGTCTGAAGAAGGTAGTGATTGTGGTCAAACGATGTATTTAGGCCAGGGATAATGTTCGATCAGCTGAGTTTTTGACTTCAGGAGCATGACAGGCACAGCCACAAGGCTATGCCTAGCTATTTGGATCCGTTGATCTACCCTCCATTTAGCTTAGGCTTTTGCCATTGCTAGGTTTGATGACACCGAAGGCTAATCCCTGGTGGATCATCCTGCGGATCGCTGGCGAATAACCTTGGTGACTAAGTCCCCGATGCGTGGCTCATCTCATTTATAGCAGTTTTTTTGAGCTGTACTAGCCACAAACACGATCTATGGGTTCGTTTCCTCAAGTTACCATGAAAAATCTTGCATTCTCATCCATGATTCATCACCTCAAACACTACCATTGTCAATGATCAACCATTAGATTCACCAATCGCACCGCAGAGTTCTCCATCCCCATCCCTCCCGTCCATCCGGCGCACGTGCCCCCGGTGTGCGCGCCACCCTCTGCCAGCCACTTGGCCAAGGGATGCCGCGCCGCGAAGCGACGCTTCGCCTCCGGCAGTTCAGACGACGTCAGCGGCCGCAGGCGACCCTGCAGGGTGAGGCCTCACGCGGCACGGCAAAAAAGGCCGTTGAAGCCACAGAAATTGAGGTTTTCAACTGGGGAGTTACTATACGCTTTGATATATAAGTTGTGACATAGCGATGGAACATCAGCATTTTTGAGATAAACAATAGGTAGATCTTCGAAGTCAATGGGTGGCTTCCATGGATCGACGGGATGAACAACTTTGGATACCAATGGGATGGCCAATGGCAAAAACCTGATGCAGGTCTGAAAAAAATTGACATGCACCACAAGATCAAATCTTATTGATTTTTTGGATATGGGGATAGGATTCAGTTTGCGACTCTGTCCAGTAGGCAACACAAGTGTTCAAACACCATCTAGTTTCGGGGTATTCGATTCTTGGACAAACCAATATGAGCAAAAATGGGCCACTCGGAGTGGAAAAGACGATGAAACATGCTGATAGTGTATCGGGATACTTGGTGGCCCATCCCACGAATCCTAAGTAAGTGGATTAACCCTAGTTATTAGTGGATTAACCCTACTTATCCCATTGAAAAAACCAAGGTTATAAGCCACTTAGGGTTCGTGGGTAGTTCGCCACCAAGTAGTAAAACCATTTTCAACAGCATCCTGCTTCAAACACAATTCATGTGAACTTGACCTCCAAACCCTCTGATTCTTTTTCACCCAAATCCATCACCCTAGCCTGTATTTTTGATGGTCGACCCCATCATTTTGTTGCTTAACCACCCATTTTTGCTGGTGAATGGTATATATATATAATATAACACAAAAAAGTCAAAAAACTTGAAATTAAGGACTACATTATGTACGCTTTAGACCTGGATGTTCCCAAATCCTGTCTTTTTTAGGGGGGTTTGCCCCTAACAAAGTACTCACTACTGGTCCCCATCCGTTCCAAGCCGCGCGCGCACACAGGATCTTCCGTCTCGGAACAGCTGCCGCTGCCAGGGAAGGGAAGCCCCGCTTCGCTGAGCCCCAAAGCTACCCGGCTGTCAGCATGCACGTCCACGCTGGAGGGGTCCGGGGTGGGCAAGTACAGCATGGGAAGACCTGCGACAAGTTCATGGGACTTTGGGAATCCAAAATCGACCCCCAACAGCCATGATATCAGATGGCCATGGCCAGGGTTTTGTGGTACGACAACTTCCCTCACCTGTACTGTTCTTCCCCAGACCATCTGCCAGAGATCGCACATTGCCCCAGGGTGCCATCAGACGCACTGAGTTGGTACCCAGGGCACACCAGCTGCTGTGATACATCAACCTGGCTTCACAGATCGACGCCACGAGTTGCGGGCTGTAAAACTGTTGAGCTATTCATCCCCCACCAAACCCAACTATTGTTGAGTTTGTCCATTGGATCGCCATTCATTAAATCGGAGGACTATTTCCAGAAAGTGACAGCTTGCAATCAACATGGTATCACTCGATGAAACAGCTCAGGGGTTTTATTTATGAGCAGTTGACATTATCTCATAATGCGTGCCTGTATATATATATATACCATGTATAGATACACATGTGCAAACATCTTGAAAACGTGTTTTTCCCTAAACAGAAAAAAAACCCACCTCCCAACCCCCTTTCACCCAGTCACCACCGCGCCCTTTCGGCTACTTTGAAATACGGCGGTGGCTTCATTGCAATCGCGCCCTCCACCGCGGTCGCTCCGTCGGCGTAAGGCGTGGTGTGCTTCGGCGCAGCCGCGAGGAAGTCGGCGACGGCGATGAGTTCTCCGCCGCCGAAGAAGTCGATGAGCCAAATGTCGCGGAGGATCAACCTGGAGAACATGGAGAACAACATGGGGATATTCTGATTGCAATTATTACGACTATTATTACTATTGTGATCATTCCTATTATTATCGTTATTATCATTTTTATTGTTATATCTTATTATTGTTGTTCTTACTAATATTATCATTTTATTATTATTATTGCATATAATACGTATATATATATATATATGTATATATATATATATATATGTATACATATCATGTAATACTATATTATTCTTGTTCTTATTTACCATGTGGTAGGCTATTTTCAGACAAGCTGTTAACTTGTGCATCCGAATCGGATTCTGATTCCCAGGATTCCTCGCCCGGGATGTATCAAGTAGGAGATTTTCATAGCGGATGTTGGCATATCACGAGGATAACAAACATGTATAAACATATCAGAACTATATCAAGTTGCCAAATACCCGTTTTTTTTGTTGACCATCCATAAATCCCAGACATTTTGATGTGAAAACATTGGGCTTTTGAGGCGCGTTCAATCTGGGGATTCAGCAGATTGGAGTTGAATTCTTGAGATTTCGGATTGACTTGACAAATCAATGGGGCAAAACGTAGGGATTTATCCTTCTTTATCCCCACAAAGTTGTGGGATGTGTATCCCACTTGGTCATATTTGTGATAGCCCATGTTGCCGCGTCTATTCCAGTCATTATTGCACCACGGTTGAAGAACTGGTGACAACATATATGGGTTTTCTATGGTTTTCTGGGAATCGACCATCGCCTGGAAATTGGGTACCGGTGTTTGCCAGCTCGATTGGAACACCCTGGAAACTAGGCATTTTCATGGGAAAAGCATGGAACTATCGATGGGGGATTTTCCAGCCTTGGATTACCAGAGGTTACCAAAGATATGAGATGATTTTCTCCTCAAAATTACTTAGGTTTGTGAGCCCCAAAACAGAAATCCACGATCTGGGTATGGTTTATAAAATCTACGGTCCGGAAAACCACACATGAACTGGGTCACTATTGGCAACAAAGCATTGCATTTCATGATGCCCTCTGACTTGAAAATTGAAGAAGCCCACTAGCCAAATCACAACCCACTGCAAGAGCTGCAAACCAATCAAACCCACTTTTCAGTGTGTAGAACTCAAGACCTACTTTGAAATTCACAGGTCTCTTTGCAAGTTCAGGCCTTAGTTCATCTTAGTTCATCATTTTGGAATGGGTTTTCAACTTTTCGGTATTTTCCTTACTAGCAAGCCTTTAAGCAGGGCTGAGGCACTCGTGAACCTCGAAGTGATGGCTGGAAGGCCAGTGCTGCATCTGCGGATGCCGCGCGAACAAGACGGCTTTGCCAATGGCGATGTCAGCGCCGCTACTCTTCGTAAGGTTTCCTGGGACAGGGATCTTTTGCAAAATGCGAGATGCAGAACTCCACAAAAGATCACCAGTTGTAATAGTGGTAATAGTCACAAAATAGTAATAGTCATAATAGTACTAATATCAAGAATCATGGTAACTATATATAACTATAATATACTATAATCATTGTACTAATATAATAGAACAAAATCACAATCATTATTAAAACTATTCTCATTATATTGCCAGCACTGTATATAACTAGAATCACTGGTGAATACATGTATATATATATATATATCAATAGAATATACATGAAATTCACCATAAAAAAAAGAATTGTATCTATATATCATCTATCATGATAATACCCTATATATCTCTTGTTGGTGGTTTCAACCCCTCTGAAAAATATTAGTCAGATTGGATCATCATCCCAACTATTGGGGAAAATAAAAAGTGTTCCAAACCACCAACCAGATATATAACTATTATAATATAACATACATGATATTACTATATAGAATTGTATCTATATATATCACCTATCACGATAATACCCTCTATATATATATAAAATTGTATCTATATAAGGTACAGTGCTGGCAATATTTCATGATTCCCCACGCTGAGCACTTCGGTCTTTGTGCAAATGGCGAAATGACGACGTCGGACGAGGTCGCCACGTTTTTAGCCGTTTCTTGATCCCAGATCGTGGGTATCACAATAGTATATTAGATATAATGGGTTTTTAATAGTGTAGTATATTATATCTATATAACTATGCATTATATCTGTTGAGAATAATGGGAGATAGCTACAATTATCATTGGTTGTTGTCCAAAGATGAGACTTGCACTGCCAAACTTATCGCAATTTTGGTGTCATTTCCTCCCTTGGTGCAGGAAGGACCACCCAGTTCTAAGTTGTTTTATGTTACCTCATCGAACTATATTCATATATCCAACAGTTAGAATAGTCAAAAAACGTTTTCCTATCATTAAATCACATATATAGAATCAAGTCTTCTTGTTGGTATTTAAATGTATGATTTCTTTATTTTTCGCCATCCCTTTATACTGGCTTGTATTGGACAGTGTAACCACATATAATCATCAATCAACCATCATTTATCCACGAGATCTTCATGCTTCTGGAGCCCCCCATCGATGGATAAAAACTTCGTAAATGAACCATAAATGAACCCTAGATCATCAATATGTGTATATATATAATATATCTCCTACATCATCAACCCCAGGGGTTAACATCTTTTCCTGTGGCGCCGAGCATCCACTTAGGGTCAGCTTGGCACAGCGGGGGTCTTCAGGATCCAGGCTGGGACTTTTGCCTGGGACATCGGGAATGGATGGGGAAAAACCATGGGAACTTCCAAGTCACATTCGATGGAGGTTTCAAGGGAAGCGAACTAAATAGTGGATTGTCGATTGCTATGTTTGCCAGATATATGGAGAATATATGGAGATTTAGGCAACCACGATGCTTTGAAGATGGCTATTCATATCTATTCATTCCAGAAATTATGGGAATTCAACCATCTAACGTGGGGATATTTCATGGAATATAGGGAGAATGCATGGTGAATACATGCATTGCGGAAATCAACTGTGTCACCAAAGTTATGGGGACTTTTGACACCAACATAGCCTTGATTGATGGATGTTCATCCTTTTAAATATGGTATGATAGGTTTCGAGCCCCCAAATTTGAGGAGACTAGATGAAAATGGTGATTCACCTCAAATTTAGGGGCTACTTTATCAGACACACCCATATAATATGGAGTATGATTAGTGGATATTCACGGGATATGATTAGTGGGATACGATGAATGGCTATAGTCATGGCGGATTTCATCAAAAAAAAGGTTTGTGAAACCATCCATCAGTTTGTTTGAAAAGTATGGGAAAACAATGGAAAACAGGCTAATCCGCTGGTTCATCGTCATTATTCCTATTGAAACGAAGGCAATGTTCGGGGTACACCCCATTTTCCTCCACCACCACATCCCTATCCTTAGTTGCATCTCCATGATATCCCATCATATCTCTATAAGATTGCTGATTTAACACCAATGGAACCTGCATATCATCCATTTTTTCCCGAATGCGTAGCAAGGGTTCCCGTTTCACTCTGGGGGTCTGGGGGTTGAGGGTGTGTTCGCTCGACGTTGCCGAACCGTCCGCAACCGTCCGCAACCGTTCGCAACCGTCCGCGGTAGGTCCATATGGCCGTGCCTATGGGAAGTTCTGCAGAGGTGGTCATTTTTGGAGTTTTCAGACGTGTCGTTGCTTCGTTTCGCGTGGCAGGCGTGGC
>Ga0126342_10014132_pt1 | contig 14110 bp, 9 predicted proteins | sample Cyp1metagenome_FD_92528 | JGI IMG/M metagenome (GOLD analysis project Ga0126342, IMG submission 92528) | Coral microbial communities from Lord Howe Island, Old Settlement Bay, Australia - Cyphastrea 1 metagenome | ecosystem: Host-associated > Invertebrates > Cnidaria > Coral ...
ATTAACCGTTATTAACCATTATTAACCATTATTAACCGTTATTACCATTATGAACCGTTATTAACCATTATTAACCATTATGAACCGTTATTAACCATTATTAACCATTATTAACCATTATTAGCATGAGGTCCAATTATTAATCATTATTATCTATCATTTCACATCGTCACAAGAGAGTGAGATGTAGTGAGTCAGACGGGATGTGAAGGGATGTCGTCAGGGGCTCAGTCAAGCACCCGAGCTGATGGCAAAGAAACTGATATTGGCAAAGCCAAACGCCAAGAAGATAGAAACCCATGTAAAGCCCTACACTAAACGGGGGTGTAAATTAAATTATACTTTTTTCTACCTTTTTTGAGGTTATATACATTTAATTTGAGGAATACTCATCAACATCAGAACTCGATGAAGCTTCGACAGCGGCCTCTAGCTCAGATGGGTCAGGGCGTGGGTGAAGGGTGGAAGCCTTGAACTCATCATTTTCATGCTGCTTACCATGGGCTAAAGTAAAATCATGTAAAATAGATCTGGAATTCCGTAGGTTTTCCTTGGAAAATATGGATCATGATCTACAAGTGATGGACCTTTATGGAACATTTTTTATTTTACTGGGAATGGGTCAAGAATTAAGACCCATAGGACCACAGATGACCACAGTTGGCTCATGAACACTGGGTTGATAAAACCGCCCTTGCTTTTGACGATGAAAAAACATGGGGATGAACTGTATTAAAAATGTTCATCACCCAAATTTACAGGCCTTACCTAAACTCTGGTTCCGGTCAAACTTACCTCAAACACTCAATACTGATTACCTCAACCACCAAATGACCACCAAATGCTGGTACTCATCAACCTCCAACCGCAGCATCCTGCTCGAGCCAAAACAAGCTTCGCTCAGCGGCAGATGTGAAGCACGACGAGATGTGGCAAGTGACGCTCGGTGCAGAGATGTGTCACGAGATGGGAAAACATGGTGACATGGCAATGCAAAATTGAGGTACCTGTTGATGATTAAGAGTGGTTAATAATGATTAATGATCATCACAGTGAATGGCTTAATGGGTTAAGAGTGGAGCAAAGGAACCACAGACTCGGCCATTTGTTTTCTGTGATGTGTCCTGTTTTTGTATTTTTGCAGCTTTGGGCCATAGCTTTACGGGCCTGAATGGAATCCAAACCATTGGGCAGGGGGTAGCCACAAATTGATTGATTTATCGGATGTCCCATGTTTTACTCACCACCTGATTCAGTAATTTGGTGTCATTGAAACTAGACTACCCTAAATTTGATGGTTTCAAACAGTTTCAGACCTCGTTACCTCGTTTTGGATTGTACACCCTAAATTCAAAACAAGTTTCATTGTTTTAACCACAATATCACACAAGTTTTGATGGTTATTGACGATTTTTCCATTCAAATCTCCATTTGATGAAGGGGATTTTCCAACTGGCTGGCTATTGCTTGTTCTTAGCCGCTATTCATACCACTATTACTCATTAACCACTATTAACCATCATTAACATTTTCATCAACCATCATTGTCCTGGAAACCCATCAACCATCATTAACCACTAACCATGAAGCCTATAAACCTGTGATGATAACCATTGTTAACCATCAACCATTGTTAACCATCAACCATCATTAACCATCAACCATCATTAAGCATCAACCATCATTAACCTATAATCCTTGTCAACCACTCTTAACCATCCCCCGTGTTCAACGCCGTTCCAAGGAATGGCTTCGATCGGCGCTGCTTTCAGGTGGGTTTGGCTCCCCAGGAAGACGAACGCGACGAACGTGACGCTCGGGGTTGGGGGGGATTATCCCATGGCCGAAATGATCCAACAATGATAGGGTAATTCTTGAGTCATAGGGAATGATAGTTAATACATGTTGATAATAGTTTGTGATTGTAATACATATATATATATACATACATATATATATACATATACATATGTATATATATATATATATATATTAATGATAGTCAATGGCAACTAACATTTTGATAGTTGAGTGCATCCAATAAGATACTCATGGGATACAACTCACAGTGGTAGCTGAAGAACACGGGCCAATAATAAACCTAGCATTGGGGGATGGTTGGAATCCAACTCAGAAACAATGTGATTTTGGGGATGGCTTATTCCATAATCCCAGAGGATCCATGTATGGAATATTTACCTACATTGACCCCTAAAGTAATTTAAAATAATCCCAATGTAGGTAAATATTCCATACATGGATCCTTAGGGAATATTATTCCTGGGGTTAGCATATGAATTTTTTACAGTGATTACTCCAACAAGGATGCCCATTATTAGTGACCTCATTTGACCTCACCAGTTGGTGAATGGATTGGGGAAATCCTCCGCCAAACGGCATCAAGTTGGTAAATCTGGATTGGGAAATCACGGGGACATGACATGATCAGATGATATTTTTAATTTTCCCAATCAGGATGATGATGGGATTAATCCCAGGATCTCAAAATCAGGCATTGACATCACCGTTCAATGAATCATGGATAAGAGATGATCAACAAATTGATGGTCACCAGTCAGGGCATGATGATGTTGTTGATTACTTAAGAATGATTGGCAATTATCCATTAGCAAATATCAATGTAGCTATTACACCACTGGTCAGTATATAGTGGATAAGGACCATTGGAGGATGTCACTATGGTGTCAGATGTCCTATGATCATAGAAGGAGGTTTCAAAGTCAAGGTACCCCCCAAGTCATCCATTTTTTAAAATAGGATTTTCCACTATAAACCATCCAGCTATTGGGGATCCCCCAGCCATTAGGACCCCCCCATATGGGTATAACGACTGGCCGACCTAGACATAATTTTCATGCAGAATAGCGATTGGAACAAAGGATGATCTATTTTTTTTCAGATCAAGAAGATAATTTATATAATTCACCAAAAACATGTACATAATATGGTTACGTATCATATGTATATATATACAGTATACATATTTGACCACTGGAAGCAACAATAATAGTTTTTTTTGATACCCTCTGGTTATTTAACATGCTTTAGCTACTGAACATGGCCCACTTATAGATGATTTTCCCATGAAAATCACCATCTTAAAAGGGTTTTTTTTTCATGTTTCAACGTGATTCATCCAGGTCACTACTGGGCAATGGACAGTAGCATACTATTGCAGTGATGTGGTAGGGTAAGTCTTCGAGACCTCCTTCTCCGACCCATCATCTTAGATTCTTAGATGATGGTTTATATGTGGGGAATCGCCCCCCAAAGAGGACACATTTCAGGACTTGTGCTTGGAGAATCCCAGTTGATGAGAAAGACGCCTGGGAATGGATGTGAATACGGTAGAATTTCCTGCCAGGTTTGATTTACCAGGGGGTTACGAAGCATTTGAGGGGAGCATATAAGGATATTGATTGATATGAAACAAGCCTTCAAGAGCTGTCATATGAATCGACCATAAATGGGATATTCAAGAACCAAACACTGGGGACGTTTATTTCAACGGTTTGAACAGTCGATTTTTTACAGTCAGAACGATATTTTGAACCAGAGATTTGACCAACATCGATATTGAAAATCCACCACGTGTTGATCATTAGGGCAACCACGGATTTTCCATATCATGCAAGAGTAGTTGAGTAGTTACCCTCAGGTACTCAGACATGGCTAGCTGGAACAGCAACCATTTACTTCAATGATCTTATCGCTAAGCATCCAAGTCCCCGAACTAAACGGCATCTATCGTGCATCTATAGATGGGAACATCATCTATACACAGAGGATTTTCCAGCCATGTTTGAGGACCGAAAGGTAATGCCATTCATCCTCATTAAACCCCATTAATCACCACATATCACCGCTAACCACAACTAATAATCATTAACCATTGTTAAAGTAGTGATTATTTACCAGCATTACTGTTAACCATGAATTACTGGCCACTATGATTGATCGTTATTAGCCACTATCAACCACTCTTAATCATAAACCACTATGAATCATTAACCATTGTTAATATCTATCAATCATTAACCATCCCATCGGATCCATGGTGCTGGTATATATGCTAACATAAAGGGGATATATTGATGGGATCCATGTTACCATATATAGCAGCACCATGGATCCGTCATGGGCATTGTTAAGTTCATAGTGTGAAGCATTATCAGCCATCATTGACGTCATAGGTTTTCTCGCAGCATATCTATCGCTGACCTAGGCCGTGGCTTTCGGATCCTCCCAGACGCCCAGATCCTGACAGGTGCCCTTTTAAATTACCAAGGGGAAATCGAGTTTTGTTATACTTTTGTTTTTGGTCAATTTGAGTAGCAAACGATTTCGGAAATACACTAGTCACTAGTGCATCCCCAAACGGTTCTCGTATTATCTCGTTGAGAACTCAACTCTCAATTGTTTTTTTTCTAATACTGGTTGGTGGTTTGGAACATGAATTTTATGTGTCCATTCAGTTGGGAATGTCATCATCCCAACTGACTTTCATATTTTTCAGAGGGGTAGGTCAACCACCAACCAGATTAGCTCTGTCCCAATTTTGGGTGAGCGGTGAGCTCTTCGTGAAATTCAACATGGGACCCCAAGTGGGATCCTCAGGCCGCTTTCCGCCACAGGTGAGAGCGTGCTGAACTCTCAGGTAGGGAAAGATGGGAAACTGTGGAAATGGTGTTCAAGCTTTTCCATGGATTTGAGTGATGACATTAAGTTGAAGTCATATATATATATAGTCAACTCGGTTGGTTTCGGCAGTGCGACTTCAAGTCGATGTTTTGTTGATGTCCCGTTGTGTTTCTTGAGATTTCCTGTTCCCATCCAATCAGATGATGTCACCGCACTTGGCATAGCTCCGACGTAGAAAACAACTAGGTATACACTATGGGGTCAACAACTTCAATAGCTCAGCTGGTTCAGAACTAGGTGAATTCCATGGTTTATGGCAGACATATCCATAGTTACTGGGTTCTTGGCCAATTCGGTGGATGAACGACTCCCAGCGTTGCTGAGAATTGGCAGAAGAAATCGTTGGCAGAAAAAAATCACCCAAAATCCTTTTGAAGATGTTGAAGTTCCCGAAGTTTCCCCACATTTACCAAAAAATGGGTTTCCTGTATGGGATTACAATTGGGTTAAATCCTGTCAGAACCACAACTCTGGGGGTGTGCGGAATAGTAATCCCATTCTCCGTTCATATTTTCCAATGAAAAGATAATGGATGTAGGCGGACGAGGCCAGATAGTTAGTTTAGTTTACAAATAATACATATATATATATATATACATATGAATAATTATATATTACACATCCCATAGAAATCCCATAAAATGGTGATATTTTTCAGATGACATTTATCCCATGAACCCCAAAATAGCTGGTAAATGGACGTTCATCCCCTAAAAATGGTATTAATAGGTATTGATCCATAGCCAAATGGGGACATAGAGCCAATAACTATTGAAGGAGAAGGGATTATTTGTTGAATCATATCTGCCAATGGTCTACAGTTCGCCCATGGTTTTCTCATTGAGCACCGAAAACATGGTTTAACCCTATAGTTGGCATGGTGACCCCTAACTAACCAACTCTTTCTGGGCTCCATAGATGGTTTATAGAAGGGTTCTGTGTGGGGAATCTTCCCAGGAAATACGCAAAATTTCTGGATGGTGAACCGGACTTTGCTGAATTATTTGTGAGATGGGCTGAGACCTGCCAGCAGATGGGCAGATGGCAATTGTTGGGTATAGGCTGTAAATCGTTTAACACCCCCAGGGTTTTCACATGAGCAAATATATATGTTGGTTGAATCCACCATTCTTGAACGATCATACATCTATTCTTCATTACTTAAATCCCCATGTTGGATGGTGAAATCCGCATATTCCACATTTGGGGATGGGTCAAGTTACCTATTCTTACCATATGATTGGGGGAATAATTACATATCCATAAATCAGTGATTTTAGGGTAGGGTACCTCGGCTACCAGGGCCTTGATTCATATCCATTTCTTTCAACTTCCCCATGTTTCACCATGTTTGACAGGGCAACGAGGCGGCAGTTGAGGCGCCGGCAGCTGGAACATCAGATTTTACCATCCAAAAATTGGGACTTAAAGAACTGGACTTAATGTTTAATGGATTTAAACACTGGAATACCATCAGTTAATGGATATTCAGCAGATTTACCATCAGTTATACCATCAACAATTTGAACAGTGGATTTAAACTTTTAAACATCAATTTGATGATAAATAGCCATAGCCATCAATTTGTGAAAAGAATTGGTCTTGACCATCAGATAACCATGAGTTAACCATTAATGATCGACTTATGGTGAAGATGATGATTGAGAAGTGAATTTGGGTGGTACTGGTACAGGTGAATCATCTATAATACTGGTAAATCAAATTCATCTATCTATCTGAGATTTGCATTTTCCATAGCAATATGAACTTCCCAGATGAAAGACGGGCCCTGGGATAAGTTCATCGGAACTGGCCAAAAAAACTTGCAAAAATGATGGATTATAAACCAGCTATGAACCATGGGTGCTTCCAAAGATATGTTGTGTTCAACCCTAAAAGATGGAATGATGATCCCAACTGACTTATGGTTCAGAAGGGTGGCTCAACCACCAACCACTGTTGGGTTTGTTCTTGGGGGACACAAATCAGTCTGCATTTTCTGGACAAAAGCCCGGGACAGCATTGCTGGCTGAACTCCCAATTTTTGCAGCTAGAAGCTCACATCTTTTCAAGTGTCAAACTCTCCTATTTGGTGCTACTCGTAAGTTCATGCTTTCATGTATCAAGAACCACGTAACACACTGTTTGGTTGGTGGGTTCAAGCACTTTCTATGTTCAACCCAATTTGGATGATAATCCCTCTTTGGATGATGATGTCGCTGCTTGACTGATAGTTTTCAAGGGGGGTTCAGTGCAGAAAGCACCAGCTACATACTGTATGTTTATCAAAGATGTTCAATGGCAACAACAAAATCCATCAACATCCATCAAAATAACTATAGATAGAGGTTTTTGGAATCCATCAAAATACAGCTCTAGAATATATTATCAAATAGCAACAACAATACATGAAAATTCCCTGTATATATATAATATGTATAATATATATATATAATCCCATCACCCTAATGTTAAACACCCCATAGATGGTCCCAATCACTTGGGGCATAGTACAAATTCCATACTAAACCATGGTTTCTAAGGAGGTGTCAAAAAAATTAGGGGGCAGGGATTATTATAGATTCCCTAAGAATCACCAGATTCCCAGGATTTCCCCAACCAAATCGCCCTCGAAGGCTGCCTCACAGGCCGTGGAACAAGCCCGGCAAGGCAGCGTGGAGCGGCTGGCGGAGGCGATCCGGCGGAAGGTGCTATGGATCATCCTGGGGGAAGGGGAGATGGTGGGGTGGAGGGATAGGGGATGGGGGATGGGGGATGGGGGATGTCATGAATATCAATTCCCTATGGATCCATGGCCACTGTCTGAGAAGGTACGGCTAACCCTCCAAATTATAACCCAAACACTTCCTAAGAAGGTACTTGGATCCATAGGGATTGATATCAATTGATTTCGTGGTGTAAATCATGATATCATAATATCATGAATATGACTAAATTGCTATATCATCACCATCGTATGACCATTGCATCATCATTATATCAAGTGCTGTTGGACTCACGGGTCAATATTCATATACACTAATGTGGTAAACCTCTTGCAATTTAACATAGCAATAGATATAATGGTGATATTAAATATCTATTGCAATATCACCATTATATCTATTGCCATTAGATATATCCACTATATAGATATTTAATATAGCAATATATATATATATAGTGGAAGTTGTGTGGCTAAACATGTGATATGCGATTAATGGAATGTCGTGTGATAAACCCAATGCCACAAATCATCTCTAACTCTGCCTTATTTGTTGGGTATAAAACGTTCTTTGGGAGATATAAAATGACCTTCACATGGCCATAGCTGCTCAATGAGATGGTTGATTCATGATTGGATTTGCCAGATTATTCTTATTCTATGCATCTTTGATAGGGAAAAGGATGAAGAATCAACATTTGGGGATAGCCCATTTTCAGACCAAGCCACTTGGACATGTTCAGTAGATTTCACATGGGGACGCTCCCACCTAAGGACCTAAGGCGAGTCATAGCCACTTTTGGGGACGCCAAAATTGCCAGGGAATTCCTTTGTTTGCCAAGTCGTTGCCCCTATATTGGAACTAGGGTGTTGGGAGCAATCCTGTTTTAGCGGGATTTGTTTCTCCTTTGTTTACATATCTAGAGATATATACACACATATATTAAATATGATGTATTGATCGGTAATGACTGCAAGCTGGGGCCAGTTAGCTAAGGCTGTTTGAATATTATGACTAGCGCTGAAAGTCTCGGAGATTCATGACTTTTACCGGTAAATAAGCAGTTGGACCCTGATTTTATCACCCATTTTTCATGGTTTCACTGTCGTCTTCCAAGCCCAACAACTACCAGGGTCGAACTGTTAATTTTCCAGAGGGTATATTGTTGAATGATATGGATGTCAATAGGTAAAAAAACTGCCATCCCTCCAAGTCAGACCTTAAGCGATTTTTGTTGGAATGAAAGACCTTTTCCTCATCTAAGAACAGACCCTATTCCTATAGGGTCTATATGGTTGTATATGTTTATGTATGATATATGTATGATATATATATATACTGTATACATATTGTTGATTCATGGGTACTTCACATCAGAAATTATTCGGTTCATGGTTGTGATGTGGTTTGCGGATTGTTAATGGGCGCACGGATTTCAATGAACTTAACTTATTGGGTCATTAACGAGTTATTATTTGGGAAGAACGAATGGATTGTTGATATGGCACTAAATAAAGCATTGCTTCTGGGTGATTGCTGAACACTTGATCAACTCAACCGCTCCAGGGTAGTGGCATATCTTCCTTTGCAATATGTTTTCTTTTGTGTGTGTTTGCGCGTTAATGTTGGTAAATATTTCATAGATGGGTAATGGCTTGGGATTCTTGCAATCCGAAAATGGGGATTGGTCAATACATGTCAATAGATTTTGGACTTTTTGGAAATGGGGTGGATCAACATCCATTTACCAACTCTTTATTATTTTGCTTTTACCGGTTTTAAATTTTACATACCCTATGGATCCAAGTACCTTCTTAGGAAGTGTTTGGGTTATAATTCGGAGGGTTAGCCGTACCTTCTCAGACAGTGGCCATGGATCCATAGGGATATGTTTGACACTTGTTTATATCATGTGGTTGATATTTTCTATACCCTCTGGTTATTTAACATAGCCATGGAAAATGGCCCATTTATTGATGGTTTACCTATTAAAAATGGTGATTTTCCATGGCTATGTTAAATGACCAGGTGGTATATAAGGATTGTATATATAATATTGTCTATATAGAATACGCATGATCAAATACCAGATGTCCTTTGCCTACTGCTTGGTTCATGAACGCGGACACCTGAAAATAGAAAAATCAATGCTGCTAAATTGAAGGATGGTCAATGTTCCAAATGGACCGATATTTTCTTTGTAGCTTTGAGCGTCAAACAGAGGAAAATTCACAATTTATCGTAATGTAGTGTAATTTATAGATGAGTTTTCATCTTAAAATGCCCATTTCGAGCAGATTTCCCAGCCATGGAGCTGATGGAGCTGATGACACCAGAAGGTAACGACTGGTGAACGTCCACCGGTGCCCAGCATTCTGCCAAGTGTTTTTTTTTTGCAGGCCACCCTGCAACGAAGGCAAGCGCTGCAAGAGCCTCTTGGCTGTTCAATGGATGGATATGTAGGGGAAAATCGTAGGTAGGAACCATGGTTTTTACCATCATTTTCACCATCAAATATATATACCCTATGGATCCAGCCGTACCTTCTATTCGGAAGTGGGACTGGGGTGTAATTTGGAGGGTTATATAAGTACCTTCTCAGACAGTGGCCATGGATCCATAGGGTATAGATAGATCAATCAACTCTAAATTATCAGTGTGGGTGAACGCCCCACGTTTATAGGGTAAACCATGGTAAACCCATGTAAGAATTCACATTATTTTTTGGTTCAACCAACATGTTTTTTTGGGTTATATAAATCCCATTTTCTCTTAATTACCCTCTGGTAATTTAACATAGCTATTGAAAATGGCTATTTATAGTTGATTTACATATAAAAAATGGTGATTTTCCATAGCTATGTTAGTTTACCAGAGGGTAAATGTGAAATCACCCATTTTTCCTACACCTCCCAGGTTGGATGGCCCCACGCAGCTAGCGCTGCTCACGGCCGCGGAGCAGCAGATTGAGCGCGAAGCCAAGAAGTTCCACGAGGAGACTGGCCAGTTGTGATTTTACCCAAAAATGGTGGATTTCAACCCAAACAAACCTGGCTTGAACAAAGTGAATTTAACAAAGATTCAAGCTGAAAATGAGGATTTCAGCAAATTTGATCTCACAAAAAACTAAAAACTGAGGATTTAAGCAAGAATCTATATAAGTGAGATTCAACGAACAATTAAGGTTTAACCAAGAAAAATTGATTTAACTCAGAAAATAACAGGATTTAACAAAAGAAAATTGGGGTTAATGGAGATTTAACTATCATTTGGAACATGAGTGACACAATGGTATAGTGGGAGATATCCATCAGTTTGACCAACCAGTGCCTCACAGGGTGAGTAATGCCAACTTAATGTGTATGCAACATCACGTCACATGAGACAAAGTAGAATTGGATTCCATTACCTTTTGCCACAATACATTTACACTTACATTCTATTGGATTGATTAACATCACGTCACAGTACCCTCACATTACATTACACACACTGAATATGTATATACTTGTATTGTATGTATATGCATATATACACATGGCTCTAGGTCAGAACTACCAACCCACAATTGACAATGTATAGTTGTTTTCACATATTTCAGTACTTAACATGACTAAGTCCGTTGGTACCCCAAGGTGACACATGCCAATAGTATGACGTGACGGGGGTGGCTACCTTTGTTTTCACATCAAACTAGTTACTCTTTACCCAGAAATGAATGTACTGGTATCACAGATGTTGAACCGTTCCTGGGTCTGAAATTCCACCAACTATCAAGTGCTTTCAGGGAGTAAGTCGGAGCCGGAGCATTCGGGGTATTCACGTTGCCTCGTGAATTTTCTGGGCCAGTTGGAGCTACGAATGGAGTTTCCCAACCACAGTGATGGTGATTGTGATGCTCATTGTCATTCATTATCCCCTTAATTCTCCACTTATCACATGTTTTTCATGATGTTTCCCCATAGTGTTTCCCATGATATCACCATTAATTACTCGCCACCATGAATCACCATTAACCACCCATAATCACCATGAATCATCATTATTATATAACCATCATTAATCATCATTAACCGTTATTAATCGTTATTAACCGTGATTGACCGTTAAATCCGATTTGCATCAAACAACGTGTCTTCCATTTCGTCACAAACGTGCCCTATCCGCGTGCCAGGCGAAGTTCAGTAAGGGCGTGGCGTTGATGCGGCTCTCTTTGGCACAGATCGACCTGCAGCGGGGAGCCTCGGGGGGAGCGGCGGCTATGGCTATGGATCAATATCTACAGTGGATGGGCCAGCGAAATCGTGCAGCAGTTGATAGGTCGGTGGTAAACATCCCATGATTTTGTTGGGGTTTCAAGCATCCGTAGCATGGTGATGCAGGATTTCGCGGTTGCCATCCACGTGGTATGAATACCATTTAATACGCTTTAGGGGGGATGAACATCCATAAATCATCCATAAATCCCAGCCATTTTTTTGTTATTATGGGAGTCGATCTAAAGGTTCATGATCTTCGTGTAGATTGAACACATCTGAAAGGAACACAGCAACTTTTGCTATGGAACGAATCAGCATCTTACATCGATCCAATAGATGATCATAGAACTCAAAAAGGGCCAAAAACGGTACCATGAATTCCAGAGCTATGTGAAACAACCAACTGGGGGACTAATCCCATCCCTATTGAAATATATATATGTATATATATATATGAAATCCACCCAAAACGAAGCCCTGGTTTTGGATCTATTGATCTTGGAGTCCATGAGGATAGTTGATACCGGGGGATGAGGTTATCAGACTGTTTGAATACCATCAACATGGGATGTTCCAAATGGGGATGTGACCAACATGATATCAGATACTTTAGAAGCGATTTGTATGGTTCGTAACATTGGTAATTCAAGAAAGAAGCCCGGCTGATAGGCTCTCCATGCCGATGTTCTGCATGAAATGGAGATGAAATCGCTTGCCACAACCAACAATACCATGACAAAACTGACAAATTATATACATAATGTTTGGCATTGTCAATTCTGAGGACTTACATGTGCCTTTCAAACCTCATGCCAATTCCAAGGTGACTATGACTCATTATTCAAACACAACATATCCCATTTTGTGTGTGAGGTTCAGTATGAATTTCCCGTTCATACAGACCCCCAAACTGCCTACCGCCAAACCACAATAAGGGGGGCTCAATGTTCCCCATTTCATAGTTGTTGAGATAATCCCATTTTTTGCTGGAAACATCTTCATGTTTGATGTTTGCAGGAGTTTGCAGGCAAATCTCTTTTTTGAAGCTTCAACACAGCATGTTTTTCACTTCGGATAAAGTTGAACCCCAATTAAACCCAATTTAATTCAGAGATCTTCAGCATTAAACCCCAGTGAAACTCCACTTAAACCCAAAAAGTTTATGATAAAATCCACAAGTCTGTCACAAATTTCAGCCAGGCGCGGAGGCCTCTGCCGCTGCAGCAGTGCGGCAGACTTGGCGCAAGATGCCATGGCTGAGCTGTCGCTTGGGCCTCGTGGTTAGTACTGCTTAGTGGTTGGGCATGTCTCCAAAATTGGGGGAAACACCTGGAACAAAAACATGGGGAACATTCCGGGAAAAGCTTGAAATATCTTGAAACTATAGATAGATGTTCTATAGATATCGATGTTTCTAACTTTTTTTCACTGGGTGGCCGCTAATCATCGAAGTGTGCGCGGTGGATTTTCCAACCAGCTGATGACACCGGAGGTTATGTCATGTGTTATTCTTAGATCTTCATTGGTATAATTTTCGCCAGAGTCCGAGAAAAATGTTGCCAGGGAGGTATTTTTCAACTTCCAGGCCCACAATTTTCTGCGGATTCAACCAGCGCGAGGATTGGAAGGAATGGGGTGTGATGATTTGGTGCTTGGTTTAGATAAATGTGTGAGATATTTTCATGGTAGTAAGAGGTGTATGTTGTCATTAGTTTCGATATCCATCATCAGTTACCATTATTCATCACTATTATCATCTATTAACACTAGTATATAATAGTATTTGAACATATATTAACCATTCTTCACCATCATTTAACCTCTATCAACCATTATTCACCATCATTTAACCACTATTAACCACCTATAACCACTACAACCATCATGGCTGTGTCATGGCCCCAAGGACCGGTCACGCGGCGCTGGAAGCCCAGCTGCTGTGTGCCAGCGCTAAGTTGGCCTGTGGGGATCCAGAGGCCCAGGCCGGTGGGGTCCGGAGTTAGAAGGTTCCGTCGTTGCCATGATGAGAATGGATATACCACAAAACCTATGGGTATATAATCATGTTGTTGCCATGATATGGATATACCACAGATATAATGGATATACCACAGATATATATTCGTTTATTGGATATACAGGATATACAACAAAAAACGATGGGTATATGGAATTATATAATGGGAATATATAGCAATAATTGTGGGATTATAATGGTTAATGATGGTTAATGATGGTTAATGATGGTTAATGATGGTTAATGATGGTTAATGATGGTTAATGATGGTACCCTCTGGAACCCTCTGGTTGGGATTATAATGGTTAATGATGGTTAATGATGGTTAATGATGGTTTATGATGGTTAATGATGGTACCCTCTGGAACCCTCTGGTTGGGATTATA
>Ga0126342_10014133_pt1 | contig 14110 bp, 12 predicted proteins | sample Cyp1metagenome_FD_92528 | JGI IMG/M metagenome (GOLD analysis project Ga0126342, IMG submission 92528) | Coral microbial communities from Lord Howe Island, Old Settlement Bay, Australia - Cyphastrea 1 metagenome | ecosystem: Host-associated > Invertebrates > Cnidaria > Coral ...
AGGCGCTTAGAGGCTTATGCGCTTTTGCCCAGTCTCTTTGCGTTTAGAGGCTTAGGCGCTTAGAGGCTTAGAGGCTTGCGTGGTTTCTCTGAACCCCTTCTCCTACTGCAATGTATTAAAACTGCCAAGAATCGGGGCATCTCCCGTTTTGAAACAACCAAAGAGATGGAGACTATATATGTCCGTGGATTTAAAGACTTCAACTTGCAAAAATCGAGTATTGAATCACCCAAAAATCGAGAAATTGCAATTATGGTTCGTAACTAAACCTCTCGAGTCTTGCTTCAAGCCCCTGGCTTGAAGCCGCCTCCACGGTACTAGACTTCTCCGAGGTGGCCTGGCGCTTGTTGCTACAGGTCAACAGGTTACTGGAAAAACTCCAACTGAGCCATTCTCTCACTCCCTATGTCGTATCATTTTGGGTACGCCAAAGCTTATGCCATGCTTACGCGCTTAGGTTTTTTCCTTACGCGGAGCAAATTGAGGAAACCCTTACGCGAAACGCCAAACGCGTTATGACAAGGCCCTTACTGAAAATGTAAAGGGGTTTTTAGAACGGCTCAACTGACTCTTACTGCCCTCCTTCACCCCCGACTTGGAGGATCATCCCAGCAATTGGAACATCCCCCGCCCGCTGCCTCCAAGGCCAAGGCGCTCAAACCAACAATTCCTCGACCCAGCGGTGCAAAGGCGACCCTTACCATGGAAAGGAGGCTCAAACAGTCAAACTGATGTAGGTTCTATTATTATAATTATCATTGTGTATATATATATGTACACAAATATTTAAGTTATAAATATTTAACATGGCCAATCTTGAAGACATTGTAAACTGCTTAGCATTTCTCGCCGTGTCTGCCTGTTGGTACACATGGTTGCGTCTAAAGATGAGGTACCTCCAAATGAACTTGGGGGTGCACAGTGAATCGCCCATTCTAGGACAGACCCAGATACCATATATCTATATATTATATTTCTTGTATAATATATATATATACACATATAATATACATATATATAATATATCCCATTATATTCTACTACATCCCATTAAAAAGGAAATGGGTTGTCTGAAAATAGGTTTTATCACCATGTTTCATTGTATGTGTGGGTATAATTGGGTATACACCATTTCCAGACATACCCACATCGCAAATTCGGGCTAGACACCACATTTCTGGGATATCTTATCCCACTTAAACTGATAGTCGATTGTCTAATACCATTGCTGGCTGAATTATATCATATTTGGCTGAACTAAAATAATTCACCAACCTGATAATAGCTGAAACAAGATGAAATGAGGCCATTTGGGGATGATTCCCCTTACAATTCCCGTCATTGCAGTTTTGCGTCACAGTGAGGCCGTTATAATTCAGCCAAATATTGCTGTATCCATCATATCCTCATCATATCCCCATTACATATACCATCATTGTTCTTGGTGAAGTCACCTTTCTTTATTGATTGTTAAATCATGTTAAATCACCAGGACCATTTATTGATTGTGATTTATCACCATACTTGATTGTTAATCACCATCATCATGTTTCTGATGGATTACCATTATGATTGGTTTAGTTTATATATATATATATATCCCATCAGATCCCACCCCCCATGGACCATCATGGACCCCATGGACAAAACCCCAAAACCCACGCCGAGTGGCCGCTGACCAGCACCACCTCCACCATGGGGCTCAAACTGTGCTCGTTGATGACGCTGGGCGCCTGACAAATCTCGTCGCCGTTGATCAAAAATGGCATCGTTTTTTCAGGGAAAAAATATGAAACAACCAAAATTGGCTTGAAACCGAGCAAAAACATGTCGTTGTTGACCAACGGACTGATTTTACCAGATGCGAGGAACAAAAATGAGGATCTTATAGGCGGACGGTTAGTCGGGACCGAGTGCCCCAAACATGCTAATATGTTAATGGCAGAAAAGGCAGGACCTGGAAAACAAAACCTATTGACCTATTGTACTGCTTCAATGCCGGGTCCAAAAAATGGTAAGCTGTTCTGTCTCAAGACGCAGCGGAACGTTGGTGCCACAGGAAAAGCCGAAAATCAAATTATATATTGCAGCTGTCATCTCAATTTGGAATCATGTTTCCAAGTGATACCACATTGCAGAACTGGCTCCAATTCGCGGTTTCAATAATTGGTCGAATGAGATTCCTTTGATATGCTTTGAAGACTTTCCAGAAAGCTTCAGATTGTCGGCAACAGGCCGGAATCAACCGGTATTATTGGTGAGCCAAGCCTGAACGTGATATACAGTATAACCTTCTATAACATTGTATGGGTTTGTCTAAAAATAGAGTATCCCAAACTCCATTGGTTTATCATGATTTTCCTAAAATTGAAGTCGCTATTTCGTCTGTAGACATTGGCTCCAGCGAGTGGAACAGGGGATGTGGTAAACCCAATGCCACAAATCATTCCATTCACCAACATTAAACAGGGGGTCATAGCTTACAGCATCCCAAGTAATTAGGAGTATAGTATACCGTATACATGCGTATACCCAATTTCAGAAACCTCTATTGGGGATGGTTTATGGCATTGGGTGAATCCCACATTCACATTAACAACAGCCACCCAATATGGTCATACGGTCATCCCACCACTTCCAGCCTGCCCATTGAGTGGCATAAGGTTTGGTAAGCCGGTCGCTGTCTCAGCGTTGATCGACACGGTGAATTTGGGTCAGCCGGTGCTGGGGTGTATCCATTACTGAAACCGCACCAGCAAAAAATACCAAAGGACGGAAGAAATGTGGAGGAATATTATCTACCCATATCTACCCCAGCTTTAAACTGAAGACAAAATAGGGGATATACCCTCCAAAGATTCGATGGTTAATAAGAATTGCCAAAATGTGTAGGTTCAGGGCCTCAAGAAGTAACCCCCTTGCTATTTCATCCGATTTCATCCTATTTTATCCTATCTTCTCGAAAATCAGTGTCAGCGTCTATATAGTCTCCAATATACCGTGTCATGACTTCTGGGTGCAACCTACCTGGTGCAACCTCCAATATACCTGGTGTCCGGGCAACGGGGATTCATACATCCGAATCGGGATGCACCATCAGATTGTTTTGAATGCGCCAAGTAGCCAATTCATTCTGCCGCAAATCCACATGTTCTGTTGCTTCATCACCCCACATTTTGGCTGTGAAACCCACATGCATTGAAGTGTAAATGACAATTACCAAGCTGGGAACAAATCCTTATATTGAGTTGGTTTCCAATGCATAAACCATCATCTATGGGCAGCCAATCATTGTTTGAGGATGATTCCCCCATTATAAGCCATCATATGTGTATCTATGATGAGGTCGGTCAGCAAAGTCGTTAGAATTTGCCCAGACATCTTTGGTTAAAACGGTGAATTCTATAAATCAACAACAAAAAATCATATGTGACACATGTTTGGCACATTTTGGCACCATCAACCAGCCATGGATGTGTGTTGCCCACGTGTTATCCGCCGCAGGTGGTGAATCCTCATGCATTCCAGGCCACCGCAATCTGGTCGTGCCACAGCTCGGCCTTGGCCAGGGGCCTTTTGGTTTCATGGCCCTGTTGGTCTATAAGTGACCCAAGATCCATGGGTTTTTCATCATGTTTCCCATGGAAATCCGTTTTTCCTATTAAATGATATTAAATGGCCATTTGGGTGTATCCCCCATTTTAAGACAAAGCCGTTGAATTCGAGGACATATTCGAAACGGCCATGTTCCAGAGCTGTGCTAGTTTACTGGAGGATCACCATTGATCCCATCCGATGTTCAACACCGCCATTCTATGGTCCCAAAATGTGTGTAGATCCCCTACTAAAACATGGTTTCTCGGGGGTTGTTTAATACTACGGGGAAGAAAGTATTGAAACAATGGGTGAATCAAATTCAACCATTACTCAGGAAAATATGACAAAATGCTGAATCTCAGTGCTACAAACTGTGCCTGGATTTCTGGTGTTCCGAGGGAATTGTTGGTTTGAAACGCATGTTTCAATAGTGGATCGTAGCCCCATACATTTCTGAAAGTTGTGCAAGTCAGCATTCAACCCAATCGGTCACAGGGGAAAAACACCAAATGCCCTTTAGATTATCCAAGTTGACCAAATTTGCTGGGTTTGAATTCGATCAATTCCCTGGGATGTTTTCCAGAGTGTTCTTGTCGAACCGCTGTGTGATCTAATCATAAGACAGTATACTATGATACATACATCATTAGATCATCATCTGGGATATGATCAATCCCAGTATTTGATGCTAAATCCTTGTATCTTAAATTAAAGCTCGGAGTTTGGATTATTGACTTCCAATATATGTTGTAACTCAATAGCATACAAGAGCTATGCCTTGTGGTGAGTGTATATATATATATACACATGCGTACATGTCTAACTAGTTCTCATGGGGGGTAACATGAACCAACAACAATACTTGTTAGATAGTTAGATAGTCAGTCAGATATATATCCCAATATTCCTGTATTTTAGGTAGTGTGAGTGTGATTCCCATATTTAGTAGTATTGTAGATAAAGATTACTAATTATATCCATATGTCCACTATAATACGAATATAGATAGTACTTCCAATAACTAGATAGTTATAAAGTTATTTGTCCATATGCATGTACAAATATTTATATATATATATATACATAATTATATATATACGTATATATATATATATATACATATATATATATATATATGTATCTACATATACGTATATATATATACACATATTTACATATACGTATATATATATATACACAATACATATATATGTATACATCATACAATACATCTATAATTCCCGTGATATTCCCATATTTAAGTAGCATTTCCATATTAAAACCGCTGTGGAAGTCGCACGTCGTTTCTTCTTCCAATGCGAGACACCGATGGCACTCCCACGACCGCCAGCATCGCCTTGGAAGAACATCACCAGCACGCCATGATAACGTGTTGGATAAGCCCCGGCAATGGATGTGGTTAATAGTGGTTACAGTAATAGCGATTACATAATAATGGCTAATTAATGGCTAGTATATAGATATATATATATATATGTAGTTATAGTGGTTTTATTTTTTAAAAAATAGTTAATAGTGATTAATTATGGCAGTAATGGTTACAGTATTAATAGAAATTGTAAATAATGGTTAGTAGTCCAGCCATGGATATTTATAGCCATAATTAGTTGTTATAAAATGATGGCTAATAATGACTAATGATGTTTATATCATGTTACAGTAATAGTGATCAATAATGGCTAATAATGGCTAATGATGGCAAATTACAAGTTACCCAGATCAATGGATGTTCATTATTAGTATGGAATAGGAACTAATAGGAAGCCTGGTTTTAGATGGTTTCATGATTAAGAATCCATATTGCAGCCTGGAAGGTCAATAGAAAATATGATTTGGAAGCATTGAACCAGTTTCTCATCACATGTTTAGGGATGGAAAGTAACTTACAGGAGATATATGGATACATGAAACCACCAACCGGTTTAGGAAGTAGGCTGTGGAATGAAAATTGGGCCCCACAAAATGGGAAAGGTGATGAAATGTGTTATGGTTTCGGACTTCTGTCTTGACCCCAGTGCAACAATGAGAAACCCCCAACCATAGACGTTTCCCAAACTTCAAATGACTTCTGAAAAATGGTGTGTTTGGGAGATCCGAAGTTTGGGATGATCATACTATGATTCGTTGGTCAAATTGCTTGAAACTGTTATTTAGGCAAGGTTCTTTGCATTTCGTGTTAGTCAATGGCCGCCTTTGCTTTGTGGAAAACTGATAGCCAAGAATAGGGTAAGGTGCCGCTCATGACTGGGGTATTCCCAACTACCAATGAGCTGCCACCAACAATATGAGTCTGGAGGAAAACTTTAAAAAATCATGTGATTCAGCATTACTACTGAGAAGACATCAAACCATCATGGAACTTCATGTCTGGCTATGACTTCCACTCCTGAAAAACATCAGCTCATCACAATGGCAATCCGCCGGGTTCACCCACGAGTCGGCCCAGCACCTAGGGCGAACCGGAAATGCTGGCCCCGTGGTCCACGATTTCGACCAAAATGTTTGGAACCAACGGCTCCGACAATTCGGAATGAAGCTATGCCGGGTATGCCTCTAGATCTACTGTATGTGTAATATTTACATATATCATATCTAAATATATATTTATATATACATATTTTTATATCAATTCTTGCGGTCACGCGGAACCTACAAACACTTCACTTCAGGGTGGCATCCGAAAATCCAATCCCTCTGAATGCTTCTTCCAAGGGTCCACCTATCCCGCCCTGCATATGGAACCCCAAAATCCACAACTGAGTGAACTAAGTAAGATGGAAGTTCCAACCCCAGATGTATATATATATATATAATTCACAGAAACTGATGTAAAAATGCATAATATGTTATATTGTATATTAGATAAAGCTAGAGGTGTATAGAGAGAAAGACATACGGAGGTATGGATACAGAGAGAGGGAGGGAATAAAAGGTTTGATATAGATATAGATATAGATGTAGAAACATGGAAACCTAGAGACATAGATATTAGAGATATAGATATAGAGACCTAGGGACATAGAAAAATATTGATATAGACAAAAAATATTGATATAGAACGATGATATGTATATATACATAGAAATATATTCATATAGAAATGTAGAAATATATAGATATAGAGACATCGACACGTATTGATGTACAGATGTAAAGATATCAAGATGTGGATATGTATATATATATATAGCTTTGTTAAACTGCCTCTTAACACTCGTGAAACGGAACTTACGACCACAGTTACGGTATTATATATACATGTGTGGGAGAGTCTTTACGGACCACACCCTAGCTCATCCCCTTAACTGCAGGGGTGGGGTAGTGGCCCGCCTGTCCGCCTAGTGTTGCACCCGGGTATTGAACCCGGGTCTGACGCATGAGGGATGTGTTTTATCCACTAGACCATACCGGCCCTCATATATACATGTGTATATATATATACATAAAATATGTATGTATATATATATATATATCAAATATATGTTGTAAATAGATGTAAATAGCTATTGATCTGGATAATAATGTACAGTACAGTAATGACTCACTAACCTGAAATAGGTCCATATTTGGGGATACTTACAGTACTGTACCCCTACTAAATATCTTTCCAGTGATGTCGCGACGTTGGGTGGTTAACTTTATCCATAACCTGATCCCCATATCATTTATATCCCCATTGATATTCCATTTATATCCCATATCGAGTCATATCCCCATTTCCCGGGTAAAAACAATTGTGAGTTTCCCACTCAAATCCCCACATCATCCCGCCAAAAACCACCGCGTTTGTTTGAAGTTAAATTCCCAATCTTCACGGTGAAAATCCCCAACCCTTCCATTTCAAATCCTGAGGTATCGACCAACTCCAAGGTCTTCGCCCGCTTCATGGCACCTGGATGGCGAATTGCAGCGACATCAAAGATGGATGGATGGATGGATGGATGGATGGATGGATGGATGGATGGATGGATGTGTGTACATATCTAAATGATTCTAGGTGTGTGTAATCATCTTTTTTTTCGTCAATCAAAAGTTCCAGGTCTTGTTGGAAGATCCACCTGCCTCATTCGAACATCCATATTTTCGGGGGAACCAAATGTATTAATTCCCTTGCAATGATAATTCCGGGGTCATCAATGCAAGATCAGGCTCTGCCCAGTGTGATTCAGATGCGTGGCGCTGTCATCTAATCTTCTTTTGGTAAGTTCATGATTTGACGGTTGAAAGCATATGTGAAGAAGGCGACAATTGAAGGAAAAAAATAAAATGCTTGGAATGTATTGAAGACAGCACCCATGGGTGCAGTTCAAACATGTTCAAGCCCTTTATGCTTGGTGGCCTACTGACATGCCTTGACGCCAAAGTAACATGAGGCCATCTCCAAAACGTCCAAAAACGAAGAAGTCCATGTAATTGTTGGGTAAGCAATGGGAAAAAAAAAACATGATTGGTAGAACATGAGGTGCCCACAGATTTCAAACGCAAATCAAGGTAGGAATAGGAAACATCCTGAGCAGAGACATCCTGACCGCAACATGTGGAGAGTCCTGTCTGTGCATATTTAGAGAACAAGCACACCAAGGATCTCAAATACTTCAGGACAAAGAGAATGTGATTGACATGGCCATTTTCTTGGTTTCAGTATGGAATCTCAACATACTGTACGTTGCCATATCCACTGGAAATGACCTCCCCCCACACACCCCTTTGTGAGCGTGCATTCTATTTAATTGTTTCGACCCAATTTTCTTCCCCTAGCCCGTTGGTTCCACGCCTTCGTCATCTTTCAAAACGTTGAGGGGGTCGAAGATCTGAGCAAAACTGCAAAGTGGTCTCAACATGCTTGAAGGATCTTTAAGGTATGGCAAGAAGATTCTGTCCGCCATTTGCATCAATCATGTCTAAATGTCGACTCCCTGCCGGGTTGGATGGCCTTTACCCGGGATTCACCCGCTCAATCGCTGTGATCAACTCATCCGTCCCAATATGTTTGACCCGCAGGCCATTCCCAATGCAGAATGAGTTCCCTGCATTGCGATAAACCTCAAAATCATGTATATAATTGTAATGAATTGTATATACATGCGTCTTTTTATTGGAGGAACCAGAGCCCCTCCAAACTGGGTTAGGAATCGGGAAGTCAAACTGAGGGCCCCTGCTGGTCTCTGAGAAATGCCTCGATGAACCTGATGGAGCCCGAAGAACATGGAGGATGTTCCAGGGGTAGGTGGAATTTACCTGCAACTTGAGTGTTGGGTGGGGGTCAGGTACAAGGTATTCCTCCAGGATAGATTTAAAATCAACCCATGGTCCATGAACAGACCCGTGTGTCAGCCACACAGGACCCAAAGATACAAACGTCAATGTGGACCATCATCTCAGAAATAAACGTATTTGAAATCACCAACTAGCAACGTAGATCAACATCCACGGTTCAAAGGTGTTCAAAGAACAGGGGTCTTGCATCAAGGAGGGAACTCCCATCTTTACATTTTACATTAGCCGATCAGGTCATAATTTGCTGCTATCTCCAATCAACTACACTTCGTGAGATCTTCGTTCATTGATCTGGATAAATTAAAAAAACAACGAACCTGGTATCAGACCATGTTGGGATAGTGAGTTGCAACCACTCATCATCTTTCAACACGTTTCTATTTCACCGGTCCACCAGTGTTCCCCACCTTGGACCTTCGCAGGCTCCGAGTGCTGGCCCGTCGTGCTGCGAGGCATCCGAGGGCCGCTCCACCGACCCTTGGACGGGGCAAGTGTCAAGATTTTACCCAAAAACAATGGAGGATTAAAATTCATTGAACTCTCCAAAACGGGTGGTGAAACCAACATGAACCAATAAATTGGAGGTCATTGGAGATCATTGGAGTGCAGGTCCAGTTAAGTAGGTATACAGCCATAATTACAATGGCTATATCCCAGCTTATGGTGGCTATGACCATACAGCAAGACCCTATGGTTTGCCAACAAAGCTACAATGGAGATCGAAATTCGAAGCGTATCCTTTGACATGTGCAAACACCTGCGCAACGCCAGTGCTTTTGTATTCTTGGACGAGGAACCTCAAACCCTAAAACCCTGAAACCCTGAACCTAAAGCCCTAAAGACAGCCAAAAAAAAACAAAGCCCTAAAAACCTATACCCCTGAAACTAGTCACTGCGCATCTGCACTATTTTCTGCTATCTCTCCAATCACGTTACGACAAGACAGCATCCTCAATCTTGGAGTCTGGGCAAACCACAGGGTCTGTACATAACCATAGTCAGACCCATTTGTACCCCGAAAGAATCCAATTTCGGACGGGCCTTGCAGGCATAAAACAGGGATTGTTTAGCATCATCTCCAGGTTCCAAAATGGGATAGTGGAATGGCGTTGAAATGTGTGAACGAGTTATTGCTTTACTACAACAATTGTTCTTGTGGGGTCAAAAGTTTACTGCCCAAAATTGACCAAGTCAATTTGTGGTCAACCTGAAACCTTGACCCAGTCGGTACTTGGATGAAGCGTTGCTCAAAATGCCGTGAGCCTTCACCATTCGCAACTTCCTGACCCTAAAAATTGGCCTCAACAGCCTCAACAGCCTCAACAGCCTCAACAGCCTCAACCCTCATCCAGCCTCATCCTAATGGTGAAATTTCGAGGGCCCTAAAACTGCGGCAACCGTGGTGTGATCCGTGATATCACCCCCGGATCAACAATATACAATCCAATCCCCCCAAAAGCATATCAAATGCCCGCCATATGGCCCCAAAAATGAATGGATCTAGTATGATCTAGTACTAGACCGGGGGTCGGGGGGTTCAATAGGGGTTATTCCATGTTTAGTGGAAGGATTATTTACGAATCCTTGATAAATGAGGACATTTCCCACAAAAGGTGATTGTATTCTGTTAAATTTGGATCACCCAACAAAACCAACAAGGGTTTCTTATTTATCCGCAGCTGACGTTAAGTATATAATGATCGGGCATATGGACATCGGTATTCGTCCAAATGGCAAGCCCAAGAATCCACTCACTAGTCAGAGAGGCTACTTTTGGGCCGGGAAACCCCGGTGTCTTTGTGTTAGTTCAATCCCTATGTTTGCTGCTTAAAACGACGTATTCGTTGCTGGAATTATGTGTTTACTTGGTGAAACCCAATCTATTGTGATTTCTTCCCCTTTTACTGGTAAAAATCCTGTTTTGGTCACTTACACCTCCCCAATGGCCCCAAATGAGTTTGTCTGAAAACAGGGTACTGCAAAATCATCCAAAGTGTAAAACCTCAGAATGGCCAGAACTTGGGAACCATTTCCCATTTTCAAAACAAACCCCATGTGAAGAAGACATAGACTTGAGTGATGATGGTGATCCCTTTCCATATGCACAAATGGACATAAACATAAATGAACTATTTAACATTCCCTTAAATGATGGTTAGATGTAGTGTTATAAATATAATCATCCGCGGGGTCCCCACATGTCCCCACAAACCAGGGCTGCCCTTAGTCCAGGCTGCGCCAAATCGAGCTTTCTGAAGCTTTGTCGGGCAGTGGCATGGCCTTTCCCCAGGCACTGCAGCACTACGAAACATGGTCGTTGAATGTCGAACCAAGAGAAACGGGGATGTAAGATATTGTAAGATGATGTCAGATGATATACGATGATGTACAGATGATGTACAGATGATGTAACCCCAAAAACAATACCGGCAGAATTGGGTTGCTTTTGAGGTGGATAGTTTCAAGAATCCACCAAGATTTCCCAGGTATCAGGTGGATCCTACGGGATGACCAAACCATCATGGTCCGTTGGCACAGCACAGAAGGGGCAACTACTACAGCCGTCTCAGCGGGTATTAGCAGAAAATCCCTTGATCCCCTGGAAATTCAGGTGCAAAGGTTGTCGCCATTTGCTCACCGAAACGCTACCCGCGAGACAAGCCTTGGAACCTGGAGTTCTTCCACGAGAAATCCGCAGCGGACATCCCGCTGGGACAAACCAATGTCCAACAACCCCGCCGGTAGTTACAAGATGTTACAATTTCATACAATTTCTGTCTGACCCTGCAATTGCATCTGCATTTATATGAACATAAACCCTGGCACCCTGCGGTTCACACCCTATGTAGCTGGCATGATATTCATCCCAAAAATCCAAATAACAATCGTGCGGCATCCCCGCAAATTACTCCAATATCTCCATGTTTGCTGGCTGGAATCCCCAATTCTGTTGATTCATATTCCGTGAAATCCCAAGCTCGACTGACCTCCCTATATGGCATATGGGTGTCTGAAAAATAGGTATGTATGCATATCCCCCAAACAGCTACGTTGATGGGGAAAATGATGATTGACCACTGGATTTAGGGGTAAATCATTGACAAAGCCATATATGCCATGGTAATTCGTTGCATGGGATTAACGGCAATGACGGGTATGCCCTGCTGCACCTCCAACCGGTGCGCCACATGGCGCAAGTGCCGACGTTGGGGCCTAGAGTCATTGAAGAACACGGTGTCAGGATGGGTCAATGTTTTTTGCAGTCCAGATGTGAAAATGCATGTCACTTGACCAGCATACTTCTAGGCAAATCATGTTAAATATGGTTTAATCGATTTAAATATACCTTGATGCCGAGTCTGCGAGACACACTGCGACAATTCCTCAGTGGGTTTCTTATTGCAATCATCGGTTGGGGTGAATCATCCCATCCTTAGGGAGGGATAAACACCACCAGGTCCTATAATTGTGTCATGTCCCGTTGCTAGTTTCATGGGATCACCAACCAAATAGCCCCTGGATGCCCCTGGTAATTGAACGTAGCTATGGAAAAAATCAGCATGATTTATAGTTAAATCAGCATTTATAGTGAATTTTCCCATGAAAAATGGTGATTTTCCATGTTTTACAGCTAAATCATACTGTAAATCATGGAACTAAATGAGCCATGGCTTCGCTATGTTAAGCAGAGGATCCCGCCTTCGATCCGGCCACCACAAAAGCCGCGTCCCTGGAAGGGACGAAAACCCGTGGTTGTAGGAGATATCGTGTTTCTCTAAAACCAGGAGGGAAAGAAAAATGATGTTTGACAAGTTTGATAAATTTGATAAAGATATTTATAAAAAATAGATATACTTCAAAACCGCTCATTAATCGTGGGTGCCTTTACCCTCAAATATTAAACCAGTGGGGAAAGAACATCGGTGGAGAAGTGGCATCTTCCAATCTTCTGGAAATTTAGATGTAAGACCTGGATTGGTCAAAATCCCCAGGGAACCAATTTTGGTCAGTGGAATTCCCCCCAAATCACTTTATTTTTCCACCATCTGAGTCAAGGCTACTGTCCCTGGAACGGGTCAGAGATTGGCATTTTTCCAAATTCGTTAGACAGGGGTCGAACCAACGAACCCACCTGATTGCTTGAGATTGTCTTCGTCATCCACCCGTTACTTTTGAGGCTATGAATCGTTTCACCACAGTATCATTTTGCCCAACACATCACTTGAATAGGTGGAAGAAGCAAAACAAAATGCACGCAACCCCCCAACCCACCAAGACTGGGCCCCAACCGCTCCATTGGTGACATACCCTGCCGAAATGTGGCAATCCTGGGTTCCCCGGCATCGCTTCGCCTGGACACTGCCAACGCTTCAACCGATGGTCACTGGTGCCCTTGTTGAGATGACCTTAAAAATACCTTATGGATCCCCCATCGAATTTCAGGGGAGACATTGTGACCCTAACATACCCTAACATACCCTAACTCTGTTACAAACATGATTCGCAAGCTTGGGGATATACAATGAGGTTGCTGAGCTCCATTTTTTCCCAAAATGGCCTTAGCATGCCTTAGCTACAAAACTCCCCTTCGTTTCAACAATCTTGGCATAGGGGGGATTTTCCCTTGCTACAAAATGCCCCTTCGTTTTCAACAACTGCACATACAAGGACATACCCTTTGCTACAAAATGCTTAGATTTTGATATGATAAGCTCTGATGAAGCTCATCATGTCATGCTACAAAATCCCTCTGCGATTTTCATGATGGGCTAACATGATTAAAATAATTCCTTTATAAAATGAGATTCACAAGTTTAAGCTACAAAATCTTGGACCTGGATTTCATGTCACGGTTAGCCTGACTAAAATGGAAGCCTCTGTAAGAGGCACAAGGCCACAAACTTTGTAGCTTAAAATCGTAGGGGGATCCTTATGGGTACGGCAAGACACTGACCATAGTGGCATCCAGCACCCAAATCAGTGCGTGATCTTTTTTCACTGCACGGATGTATTCCAAAATTGATCACTTGAGGCGTGCTGCTTGATATTTCCGTTAAAATGGGACAGGACGGCATTTCCTTGCGGAATGCTGCTTGATCAACAAACATTCCTTGCGGAATGCTAGCTGGCGCACTGTGTTTACTTCTTTTTTTCAGGCAGGTTTCGCTTCCTTTGAGTTTTGCTTGGAGAAGTATGGGAACTTGATTCTCGCAGA
>Ga0126342_10014134_pt1 | contig 14110 bp, 8 predicted proteins | sample Cyp1metagenome_FD_92528 | JGI IMG/M metagenome (GOLD analysis project Ga0126342, IMG submission 92528) | Coral microbial communities from Lord Howe Island, Old Settlement Bay, Australia - Cyphastrea 1 metagenome | ecosystem: Host-associated > Invertebrates > Cnidaria > Coral ...
ATAGGAGAGATTGGTTGTTGTGAATCACGGATGGCAGAGCGAATCCACTGATGGACCGAAAGGTGGTTGGAGCTGTGTTTTTTGGAGTGGCTGCAATGGTTGCAGTGGTCACCTGGTCGGTCATCTCACCCACAATTGCTGGATGTAGTGTGGTGTAGCGCAGCTGTAGTTGTAGTTGTAGTGTCGTGGCGTTGTAGTTGTGGTGTAGTGTAATTTGTGAAGTGTAGTTGCCGTTGCGTTTGTGGTGGTGTAATGAGTGTAGTGCAATGTAATGTAATGCAATGTGGGGTAGGGTAGTGTAGTGTAGTGCAATTGAGCGTAGTGTGGTGTGGTGTAGAGTGGTGTAGTGTAGTGTAATGCAAGTAGTGTAGTGTAGCTTAGCGTAGTGTAGTGTAGCTTAGCGTAGGTGTAGTGTGTTCTGTTGTGTAGCGTAATATCGTGTAGTGTAGTGTAGCTTAGCGTAGTGTAGTGTGTTGTGTTGTGCAGTGTAGTGTAGTGTGGTGTAATGCAATTAGTGTAGTTGTAGCTGTGGTTGTAGTTGTAGCTGTAGTTGTAGTTGTAGTTAGTGTAGTGTAGTGTAGTGCAGTGCAGTGTAGCGTAGTGCAGTGCAGTGGAGTGTAGTGTGGTGTAATGCAATTAGTGTAGTTGTAGTAGTTGTTGTAGTTGTAGTTGTAGTTGTAGTTAGTGTAGTGTAGTGTGGTGTAGTGCAATTAGCGTAGTTGTAGTTGTAGTTGTAGTTAGTGTAGTGTAGTGTAGTGCAGTGCTGTGTAGTGTAGTGTATAGTTTTACTTCGTGTGATGTAGCGTAATGTAGCGTAGTGTAGTGTAACGTCATTAGTGTAGCGAAATGTAGTGTAGTTGCAGTTGCAGTTGCAGTTGTAGGTGTAGTGCAGTGTAGTGGAATGAAGTTTTGTGTAGTGTAGTGTAATTAGTGTAGCGTAGTGTAGCGTAGTAAAAAGGAGGATTGTTGTAGTTAGTGTAGTGTAGTGTAGTGGAGTGGAGTGGAGTGGAATGTAGTGTAGTGTAGTGTAGTGGAGCGTAGTGTAGTGTAATGTGGCGTAGTGTAGTGTAGTGTAGTGGAGTGTAGTGGAATCTAGTGTAGTGTAGTGTCGTGTAATTGAGTGTAATTGAGTTCAATTGAGTGTAATGCAGTGTAGTGTAGCGTCGTGTAGTGGAATGTAGTGAAGGTGTAGTTGTAGTTGTAGTGTATTGCAGCGTTGTGTGGCGTAGTGGTGGTTGTAATTGAAAATGATACAAAACCCTCACGTTTTGCTCACTCTTGACAAGGTGCACAATCCCTTGCGCCTGGCACGACATTTGAACCTCCAAAAGTGGTCCGAACCCCTGGTGATTTTAACATTTTGACTTCGAAATGTGCTTCGAGACACAACGGCGTGCACTTTTTCGACATCGCAACTTCCAAAAGTGATCCGAGAATGGTGTGTTTTGTACACTTTGACTTCGAAATGTGCTTCGCGCCACAACGGCGTGCACTTTTTTATCTCTCATCTGGCCAGATGGCTCCGCACCCGCCGCTTTAGCGAGCCTACTTTTCGACCCTCCGGAGCCACAAATCATTGGAAAAACACAGTGTCCCGCGACTTTCCCACCTTTTCGCGCATCTGAGCTTCTTTCTTCTGACTCTTTCTCTTCTGTCATCTTCTCTCTTCTACTCTTCTCTTCTCTCTGACTCTTCCCATCTCTGCTTTTCATCTGTCCATATTGTCGGAAGTTTGACTTCTAAACTTCCTTCGATTAGTTATACTTATTCTATATTGTGTGGATTGCAATGATGGTGGTATCTTACGAACTGCTGGCAATCAAAGCAGCAGGTAGTCTTGTCAATTTTTGCATTTCAGCCTGTCCCATCCTGTCCCAATTTCAGCCGAATTGAAGTTTTGACTGTTCATTAAGCTTCTCATCGCTTGTTAAGTGCTATCATGTGCTATCCATTGCTATCGTATTTTCCTCCAGGCTTTCGAGCATTGTGCCAACATGTCTTAGCACATCCCAGGCTCCTGAAACTTTAAGCTTGCCAGGAAAGATGCCCATCTCTTGGGACGTGCAGAGCGGACAGTTTGGACTGTAATACCAGCACGGAATAGCACAGCATAATTCTCAATATCTTTATACAGCTTGGTGAAAGCACCTGCAGCAGTGCTTCTCTTCTCTTCATCGCGGAAGGTTGGTCAAACACAAGTTGGTCAAAGACGAACGACTGCCATCGACTGCCTATACAACACTATACAACCAAGAATAGTCTACTGCTGGTCCGGGATGTCTGAGATGTCTGGGTTTCAGCATGTCCGGAACATGTGGAACTGTTGTGCGGTGGTTCGAGCCCAACTCCCTCATCGTGCCTGCAATTTGTGCAATGAGCAAGCTCCCCAGGAAAATCAAACTTATCAAAGTGAAGATCGCAAGCAAAGTGTAGATCTGAGGTTCTTCTCGGATAGCATCCTCCCAAACACCAGGTTTGCACGGATAGATGGAATATGAACGTGGAATATGGAAGCTGTAGGAATTTCTGCAAACAAGGGGCAAAACGTTGGTTCTCATACATGCCCAAGACAATCTTGAATAATGAGAGGGCTCCTGGCAAAGCTGAAACAAACATACCTCAAAGAACAGCAACTTGAGTCTCCCAGAAACACTGGCAAGCTATGGTGAGGTGTAATGCAACGTAATGTAGTGTAACGTAGTGTAATGTCATGTATGTGTATTCACCATGTTTCGTATGAAGGGGCCACCCACACCACGGAATATAGCATGAGGGCTAGGATTGGGTTGGGTTGCCCGCAGCGGATGTGAAGCGATGAAAAAAAGGTGCCTGAAGGGCTCTGCAAGGACGTGTGGTCAATAAGCATGTAGTAGGTGCTTAAGCTGAAAAAACAGAACGCAAAGCGAAAACAAGTGCAAATTCCGGCAACTTTGCGCTGCAGAACGCCAAAAACATTGTAGTTTACAATGCGTTTGAGTGCTTTTGACACTTCACGCAAAAACTAGTATTTTCCATGCTTTCTGACGCATAAATGTACACAACAACTTATTTGAATGTGCTGATGTGTAAATTTTGCACCAGCACAATTCAACAACGCCAATGCACAAAAGCACACCGCACAACCAGTGTTTTGGCTCATTTTGCTCAGCAGAACCACAAAGAAACACTAAACACTCAAGCATAGCAGAGCAAAACAATGGGCGCAGCCCAGCAGAAGTTCCAAAAAATCGGGAAATCCCGAAGAGACGGAAACACCTCCATGACACACGGACAATCAATAACTAAACCCCTGTAGGCTGAGTCTCAAGCATCCGCTAAATAAGATAATGAATGTTGTCTGGTACCCCCCCTACATCTGCGAGGCCTTTACTGATTTTACTGCTGGTGCCGGCGGATTTTAAAGCTGCGCTTGGTAATACTTCCGAGTTCTTTTCTGCGCGTCACTCCATGACAAGTCTCTTCTTGGATGTGTGAAGTGCCGCTAGACTGTTAGGCAGCCTCATGCTGCTGGGCAGAGAGGCTCCTCGAATTTTCAGTACATGTCAATATACTGTAATAAATAATATGTAATATATTTATATTATATATATATATTTATAATATTAATATATATCTGTGTGTGTGGCGGTTTATCCCAAATCTGCAAGCGGCCATTCTTCGCGAAAAAAACATGTGAATCTTTCGCGTACCCAATGTTTATCTTTCGTTAAAATCTTTCGCTAAATCTTTCGCCAAGAAAAATAAGAAAAGTTACTTTCGCCACCTCAGATCAACTTTTGCGGGGTCTCATGTTGGAACCCTGACGGCCGTTGTAATGGACAATCATGGACAATCTCTACATGGACCTGTAGACCAACAATCATATTTTGAGATATACTATATAAATTATACTAACATGCTTTGGGATGTTTTTGAATTCTTTTGGGAACTAAGTTGACACTGTCCAGCATGACACGGCGCAGTTCCAATGCAGCTCCTTCAGGAATGCAATCAAAATCATAGAGGCTGGGACCATAGGCCCCAATAGCAGAGGAGAATGCCAGGATCAGGAAAAGAACAGCAACTGAGTTCAGAAAGTTCAGAAACTTCAAACAGTCAGAAGTGGGTTGCTGCAATCAGCTACAGAATCGGTTTTTGAATCGATAAGAATATGGTGTTGAATATGGGCTTGAAGGCTTCTTGAAGGATCTTGAAGGCAACTAAGCTTAACTAAGGCCAAGACTGCTGTAGTGAAGCAGCTCCACCAGTACCCGGGAACAGGTCAGAAAGTAGCAACAAAGCCGTATGGAGAAAATACAAAGATCAGTAATGAGAAACCAATGCAGCCTGCAGCAATGATCGTTGAAGATGTGAGTCACTTCACTGAGCAGTGTTGCACAGGCATGCGATGGTATCCTCTTGCGCCTCACAAGTTTTGGAAACCTTGTGCAATTTGTCACAGCATCCTTTGGTTTAGCCAAGTGTCAGCACCGTAATTTCAGAGAGAACAGAATAAACCTCCAACGGTCTTGCTGTCTGTGCGCGTCTGCTTGCAGAGTCAAAAGTGTTTCCTACTGACTGGTCGCACCAAATCATTCAGTTTATGCACATAGAAAGTCACCTATACAGAAGATTGATCGCAGCGGCGTTTTGTTTCTCCGGGAGCAATCAACAACATTGCCCAACATTGAACAACATTGACCAACCACCAATGGGCTTGAGCATGGCTTGAGCCACGGAATACCCTTGGAATGCCCATGGAATGCCAAACCAAGCTGCATCCATGCGGGTTTCCGCTTGAGGACAGTGCGTGGTAAAGAGCCCGGCCCCAGCAAAGTCTCCGTTCCTCAGTGTTTCAAGCGCACAGCGCTGCTCATCTGTGGCCATAGCACTAGTTTGAGCTGCCAAAATCCAGAGCAACATTTGGAGTCTCCCAACTCCCCAAATCTCCCGCCAAGCAGCATGTTTCCCAAACAAGCAAAGATTGGCTCTTGGATCAACATTAACCTAAGGGCGACGCGACCGACGTCTGATGGCCAAAATGTGAGATGAACAGCGACGTCTGTAGATGAGAAAAAACATGAAAAAACTACGCTGAATCGATCGAAATTGAAACTATGCTGAAACCAGTCCAGCAATATGCATCTCAATCTTAGCCACAGCAACAGCATGCAAATGGTGACCACCACTTGGGCAGCATGTGATGGATCGTAGAGGTAGGTGGGCACCGGCACAGTTCCCCACAAAAAAACGAAGGAACGTGCCCTGATGTCCTTCACCAACTGCCAAATATTGTAAATTAGATGTGGAACAAAATCAAAAAGATACAGAGCGGCTCGACCTCGCATCGGACTGCAGTCACGCACAACCAGACACATGCTCAAGACTCTCAGGTGGCTAGCCGCTGCAAAATGCACAAAATGTAAAGTGGAAACAGTACCATTTGTGGTTCTGTGCCCTTGAGCACGAAAACACGTTAAAATCTTTAATATACCCTCCAGTAATCAAATATAGCAATCGAAAATCACCCACTTATCAAAGGAAGTTTCCTAGAGAAACTCCGAGTTACGGAAGGTGAACATTCTCACTAACCAGAGATCGTTGTGTCCAGTTGGCATGTGCCTTAAGAGATCATGAAGTCACATTCTCACTAGCCTAAAAGATCACTGAATCATTGTGTCCAGTTGGCATGTGCCTTAAGAGATCATGAAGTCATTTCTCACTAGCCTAAAGATCATTGTGTCCAGTTGGCACCTGCGTAGAGGTCGACTAGAGGCAGAAGTAGGGGTAGAGTAGAGCAAAGCTGTGTAGAGTAGAAGTAGAGTAGGGTAGCGCTGTGTAGAGTAGCGAAAGTAGAGTAGAAGTAGAGTAGATTAACCCTGTCTAGAGTAGAGAAGAGCAGAGGTAGAGGTAGAGGTAGAGGTAGAGGTAGAGATAGAGGTAGAGGTGCAGGGTAGAGGTAGAGCAGAGGCAGAAGTAGAAGTAGAAGTAGAGTAGAGTAGAGTAAAGCTGTGTAGAGTAGAGAAGAGCAGACTAGAGTAAGAGTAAGAGTAAGAGTAAGAGTAAGAGTAAGAGTAAGAGTAAGAGTAAGAGTAAGAGTAAGAGTAGGGGTAGGAGTAAGAGTAAGAGTAAGAGTAGGAGTAAGGAGCAAGGAGCAAGGAGCAAGAACAAGAGTAAGAGTAGGAGTGGAGTGATAGAGTAGAGTAGAATAGAGTAGAGTAGGGCAGAGCGGAGCAGAGCAGAGCAGAGCAGAGTAAAGCAGAGTAGAGGTAGAGTAGAGGTAGAGGCAGAAGTAGAAGTAGAGTAGAGTAAAGCTGTGCAGAGTAGAGAAGAGTAGAGTAGAGTATATCAGAGTAGCGCAGAGAAGAGGAGAGATGAGTAGAGTAGAGCAAAGTAGAGGAGAAGTAGAAGTACCGCAGAGTAAAGCTGCGTAGAGAAGAGTAGAGAGTAGAGAAGAGTAGGGTAAAGCAGAGTAGCGTGGAGAGGCAGAAGTAGAGTAGAAGGTGAGTAGGGGTAGAGGTTGAATAGAGTAGAGTCGAGAAAAGTAGAGTAGGGAAGAGAAGAGTAGAGTGAGAAGTTACGATTCTGATTGTGGTTTGCAAGTCATTCTGGGCAGACCGCGTTGGAACTGCTACTTGAATGATGTGTTTTGAATGTTCGGATTTACGCAAAACATTATGTTTTCCCGGTTTGCGGAGATTCCGTTGCGGAGAAAAGTTGGCTCGCGTGCGCCACGGGGTTGGGCGTCGTTGCTTTGCCGTCGAGTCCTGCCCGGTTAGAGCGTGCAGTGTAAGACTGAGGGTTCGGTGTCTTTCTCTATTTTCTCTCTTCTTTGTTGACGCTGTGCTAGCTGCTATTGTGCTTTGCAGCTCGGCCTCCGCAGATCGCAGTGGAATGGCTGCGTCCAGGTGTCTTGAAAGGTGCTTGTTCTTGAATACTGTCTTGCGATTCTATTGTGTTTCGCAAGTCCTTGTTGGCAGATCGCATTGGAACTGCTACGTGAATGCTGTGTTTTGAATGTTTGGGTTTGCACGAAACGTTGTGTGTTTTTCCGGTTTACGGAGATCCCGTTGCGGAGCGAAGTTGGCTCGCGTGCGTGACGGGGTGAAGCGCCATCGCTTTGCCGTCGAATCCTGCCGATTTGGGCGCGCAGTGTAACCGAGGGTTCGAGGTGACTTTTCCTCTTCTTTGTTGACGCTGTGCTATTGTGTTTTGCAACTCCGCCTCTGCAGATCGCAGTGGAATGGCTGCGTCAAGGTGTCTCGAAATGTACTTGTTCTATTGTCTTGCGATTGTATTTTGTGTTTGCAAATCATTCTTGGCAAATCGCGTTGGAACTGCTACATGAATGATGTGTTGTGAACGTTAAGATTTGCACGAAACATTGTGCTTTTTTGGTGTAAAGGGAAGTTATATAACGTTGCGGAGAAAAGTTGGCTCGTGAGCGCGACGGGGTTAAAGGCCTGGGCAGCTAGTTTATAAAGTGTTTAGTGACTTTATCTAGTTTAGTAACGTCGCCAAACTAAGTTATAAGCTAGATAAACTAGGTTATAAACTGAGACTGTTTGAAGTTGCTAAATTAGGGTGTAAGTTTATTAAACTCCCAGGCTAATGTATAAACTGCTGTCCAAACTAGTCAAACTGTTCATTGAGTTTAGCTAAATTGGAAAAATGGCGGCCCAGCAGCATGTCCTTTGGCCACCTGCCGGGCGCTTTCGTGGAGATTTTCTTCTGGTTTCAGAAAGCAACGTTAGGCACTATAGGCTGGCCTTAAACGTCTCCCGGCGCCCTCGGCTGCCCTTAAACCCTGCCCGGCGCTTGAGGCCATTCCAGCGGAGCCAACCCAGTTTGGCAAATTTAGCGAGTTTAGCTAAACTAGTTTAGGGTCGGGCTAAAGTAGTTTTAGCTAAAGGCCATAATCTAGTTTAGGCTGGGCCGGTAAGCTAATTTATCTAGCCCACATACTGACAGTGACCCAGTTTATAAACGCGCTACGCTGTGTATTAGACTAGCTAAACTGAACTTAAATAGTTATAATAGTTTAAACGTCTTAAACGTGTAAACTAGCTATTAAACTAGCTGCACTTCCAAGGCGGCGTCGCTTTGCCGTCGAATCCTGCTCGATTTGCACGCGCAGTGTGACTGAGCATTGTTCCAGGTGACTTTTCCTCTTCTTTGCTGACGCTGTGCTATTGTGTTTTGCAACTCGGTCTCTGCAGATCGCGGTGGAATGGCTGCGTCAAGGTGTCTCGAAAGGTACTTGTTCTCCAGTATTGTCTTGCGATTGATTTGTGTTTTGCAAGCCATTCTGGGCAGATCGCATTGGAATGCTACATGAATGACGTGTTTTGAATGTTCGGATTTTCGCAAAACATTATGTTTTCCCGGTTTGCGGAGATTCCGTTGCGGAGAAAAGTTGGCTCGCGTGCGCGACAGGGTTAAGCGTCGTCGCTTTGCCGTCGGGTCCTGCTCGATTTGCGCGCGCAGTGTAACTCAAGGTTCGAGGTGTAGCCGTTGTGCGTCATTCTATAGCCTTCCAACTCTGTCTCGGCGGATCGCAATGGAATGGCTGCGTCAAGGTTCCTCGCTGCTGCGGCTGCGTGCTTACTACTAATGTCTTTTGCAGCTGAAGAGTCGTAAATCGTATTGGACTGGCTGCATCAAGGTTGCGATGGTGATTTGGCAGCTACTTTTTTTCCATTTCGGAGCTGCTGATTTTCCTTCTAAAATTCCATATTTAAAATGCTTCAAAATTGTCGCTTTTCCGCTTTGGCGCCGAGATCCCGGTTTTGGAGCTGCTATTTGCGTAGCTGTTGTGCGTAATTCTCTTGTGCTTTGCAACTCATTGTCTGCAGATCGCAGTGGAATGGCTGTGTCAAGGTTCCTCGCCACTGCGGCTGCGTGCGTAATTGTTGGCTAAGAGGCGTAAGTCTTATTGTAATATTTGTAATGGTTGCATGGAGGTTGAGAATGGTGATTTGGCAGCTACTTTTTTCCCATTTTGCCGCTGGTGATTTTCCATGATTTTCCTTTTAAAATTAAATTTTAAAAATCGCTTCAAAATCGTCGCTTTTCCGCTTTGGCGCCGAGATCCAAAGCTGTTGTGCGTAATTTTTTGCCTTTGCAACTCGGTGTCTGCAGATCACGGTGGAATGGCTGCGTCCAGGTTCCTCGCTGCTGCGGCTGCGTGCGTACTACTAATGTCTTTTGCAGCTGAAGAGTCGTAAATCGTATTGGACTGGCTGCATCAAGGGTGCGATGGTGATTTGGCAAGCGCAAGCTACTTGTTTTTCCATTTTGGAGCTGCTGATTTTCATTGTAAAATTCCTTTCAAAAAGTGCTTCAAAATCGTCTTCTTTTCGCTTTGGCGTCGAGATCTGGTTTTTGGAGCAGCAATTTCTGCCGCCATATTGCCGCCATGTAGGTTTAAAGTTTCATTGTGTAAAAGGTGGTTTTGTGTAAAAGCTTCTCTGCGTAAAAGCTTCTGTGTGTAAAACCTTGCTCTGTGTAAGCTAGCTCTGTGTAAAGCTTCTCTGTGTGAAAGCTTGTCTGTGTAAAAGCTTGCTCTGTGTAAAGCTTGCTCTGTGTAAAAGCTTCTCTGTGTAAGAGCTTCCTTGTGTAAGAGCTTCCTCTGCGTAAAAGCTTCGCAGTGCAAAAGGTTCACTGTGTAAGAGCTTCTCTGTGTAAAAGCTTCTTTGTGTAAAAGCTTCTCTGTGTAAACGCTTCTCTGTGTAAAAAGCTTGCTCTGTGTAAAAGCTTCTGTGTGCAAGAGCCTCTGTGTTTAAAGGCTTCTGTGTGTAAAAGCTTGCTAGGTGTAAAAGCTTCTCTGTGCAAAAGCTTCTCTGTGTAGAAAGCTTTTGTGTGTAAAAGTTTCTTTGTTTAAAGCATCTCAGTGAAAAGAGTTGAGAAGAGTTGACAAGAGGTGAGAAAAGTTGAGATGAGCTGAGAAAGAGGTGAGACGAGCTGAGCGGAGGTGAGAGGAGGTGGGAAGAGTTGAGAAGAGGCGGCAAGAGGTGAGAAGAGCTGAGACGAGTTGAGAAGGGTTGAGAAGAGGTGGGAAGAGGTGAAAAGAGTTGAGCTGAGTTGTGAAAAGAGTTGAGAAGAGCTGAGATGGTCTGAGAAGAGCTGCGACGGGCTGAGAAGTGGTGGCCACAATTTAAAAGGGGTGAGGCAAGATGAGGACGAATTCACAGAACAGAGTTGATCAGATGTGAGGCTCCACCCCAACTCCTATAGGTAAACCTTGCTTTTGGATCCTATAGTGCAACAGTCCTTAACCCTGGAAACTTTCGCCACCCGCCTCGCGCAGATTCTACTTGTAGATGTTTTTCCATTTGTAGGGGGTTTCAACTGCCATGTTTGACAACCGGAGGGTTTGTTGTATAATTACTGTTGTATAACATCATGTAACATCATATAACATCACTTAACATCGACCTGACCAAAGTGCGGAAAAGCATCAAACGAAAAGCGCAATTCTCTGCGCTTCTGTCTCTTCTCGCGGGTTCAGTCGAGGAAGAACGCTCTGAGAACTGACCACCAGTACCACCAAGGCAAGGTACCGCAGCCTGGCAAAGTGAGATCACACCTGGTCGTGTGAAAGAATGAAATTGATTGAATTTGATTTTCCGAAGCCTTTGTGCGATGTCAATATTGTCAATGGGAGGATCCTTCTAAGGTGTAGTTGGGCCATGCTGGGCCACTTGGCTTCACCGCAGCTGCCCTCGTGCCTGCTTCGCAGGAAACTGTATCTTGCAAGGCGAGCCCACAACAAATTGAAGACAAAGCTCACGACTGGGTGACCAATCAAGTGTGGGTCCTCTGGCGGTCGAGTTATCCCGACTTGGTAGCTTCTGGTCAGCTCATGTCAATTTCAGGACAAGTGGCGTCATATGCCATATTAATTCACTTCAACATGTTTACGTACAATTTTACAACTAAAAAATCAATGCCGTTGCCGAATCACTTTGCCTCCCTGCAGGGTTGAACAAGAAGCAATCTGAAACCCTGAAAGAAACATCGTTCATGACTCATGACCTCTAAAAATGATACAGTCATCGAATCTTTCATCAGAATTGATCGACGGACAAGAGAACAGGATATCCTCCGTTTTTATCTTTGTTCAAAGCTGTCAATGGCGACAAGGATCATTCAATTTGACAACAGCAGGGAGGTATGTGTTGAACGTGCCATCATCGTTCTGGATGAGGTGCTTCACGAAAAAATTGACTCTTCGCCTTCGTCGCACAAACACAAGCACTCAAACATCATTAAGCATCCATACCAACAGCAATTAGCATGCCTAGGTCGCGCATTGCATTACCAGGAATCTATGGATGTTGCGCGTATGTGCAATGAATGCAAATGTATGGATGTAATGCATTGATATTGATATCCTATCAATGTATTGTACTTGCGAACGTGCATACAAGACTTAACATCACATGATTCATGATACCAATTGATAATATATATATATATATATATACACACATCCCCCCCATTTAAGGGGGGCTGGGGGGTTAAGCACTGAAATATTTCAAATTTGGGGGGTTACCCTCCCCACCTAGAAATATGTCAGCTAGAAATTTCTGATTTATATACGGTAGAATAAGGCGATGGAAAATCTTAGCGGCTTAGCGCTGCCAGTTATGCATCAACGGGCACATGTTGATGTGGTAAAGTACGTGCAAACCGGCTGAAGCACGCATTTTCATATGTTTTTCTCTCCCCAAGCTTTGCTTGTGAATTTTTTTGGGGTGGTGCAGAACCATGGTATTTTACAGCCCTAGAAGCCCCCCTCCAGAAATTCCATGGCAGCAGTAGGATTCCGTTTCTGGGTATCCTCAAAGGCCAGAGGCAGGAGTTCGTAGAGGTCATGCGCGGTTTGCTTTTTGATCTACAAGTCTGGCATCCGGAGCACCCCCCCCCATCTCTTTTGGAAGCCCGAAAAACACGTAGTGGGCTGGATATTTCACGTGCACGAAATATGTCTCATAAATTTCTTGCCTTACCTCCCGCCAAATATTCCAGGGTTAAAGGCAAAGGGGGGGATATATACACAATATAATACATGAATTCATACATTCAAATACTGTGACTCGACTGCGATCCACTGTGTACATCATGTTGCGATATCTCAAGGTTCAGCATTTTGGGTCATTCGATGGCTGGGCCAACCTTCACCTTTTTCCCATGGTATTCCCCAGGTATTCCCCAGCTTTAAGCCGGGCCAATGCGTGATCTTGTCATATCTCATTTTTCAAGAAATCTTTCCTTGGCCTGGCCCGTTTCTTTATTGCACGGCTTCAGGCCCGACACCGTGGTGTTTTTCAAACATGTTTCTTAATTTTTCCTTAAGAGAAAATTGTTCGTGCCTTCACGATTTGCTTGCTTGAAGCTTTCCCTGGCCATCCTAGGCCGTCCATCTCTTTTCTTCTAGGGTTTCAGCCCTTTGAGTGGCAGTGGGTGTGGCGAGGGGTTTCGTTTTTCCGGTCTTTCTTGGCGCTTTTCAGACATTTTTTCCTTCATGTTTCCTTGAAGAAATTTATTCTTGCTGAAGATCTGCTTGCGTGAAGCTTTCCGTGGCCATCTGTGTTACGTCGTTTCGTTTCCGAATTGTGTTTCATCAACAACTGCTGCTGTGACCATATATTAGCGGACACGCCAGCTTCCTTGTAAGTTATGATGTTTCATCACCTTGACAAACGGCCATTTTGAGACACTTCTCAGATTCTCCTTACTGTAGCATCACTTCTAGTAATGTCGTGGAGATCTTTCCAACGTTGGGAGCATCAATATATGTGATGTCAACCCTGGACTAAGCAACATCCAATTTATGTTTCATTTAGATTCATTTAGGGTATACCAGTCAGAACTGACAATCAACATCAATCACCTCCATTGTGGGAGCCCCCCTGGTTTACTAAGGGTGACCGGCCAAAAAACAACAACTTGGTACACCTAAAACAAGCAGGCTAGAGATTGCATGTGATTGTAATCCGGGGCAAACATTAAGCAGTAAGAATAGGGAAGCGCCACTATTGCACAATTAGGACCTAAAAATTATATATATATGTGTGTGTGTGTGTGATGTGTGTATATTTTTAAATACGCACATCACACACACACATATTTATGTATATATATACATATGCACATAAATTCGTATAATGTACCTACAAATAAACAAATACATATGTATATATATATACACTAGATAAATATATGTAACCCATACATATATATATACACACCATACATACATATAGATATATAGATAATACATACATATACACAATACATACATATATATATATAACTGTGTAAATGTATAAATATACGTATATAAATAAGGTAGGTACAGTATGTGTGGCATGTATGTTTGGTATTGTATGTATGATAGGTATGATAGGTATGGAATGTATGGTCAAAGTTCGTATGGTATGGTATGTACGGTATCATTGGAATGTATGGTAGGTACGGTATATGTTAAACACATGTAGTGTTGTGAGAGTACACAGGTAGTAAATAGGAAGTAGATACATAGCACACGTATATATGATATGGCTATAGGTAGCACGTAGGTACTTTGAGGGAGTATGTGTGCTACGTAGGTCGTCTAAAGGGTAGCATGTACCTAGTAAATGCGAGGCTGGTAGTCAGAAATACGCAAGGACCTAGCAAATACGAGGCTGGACCTCAGAAATGTTGCCAACAGCTTGCAAATAGATGGGAAGGGGGTGCTATCTGGGGACCCATACCATTGGGGGGCAGGAACGCTATCTATGTATGTATGTATGTATGTATGCATGTATGCATGTATGCATGTATGCATGTATGCATGTATGCATGTGTGTATGTGTGTATGTATGTATGTATGTGCATGTATAGATAGATAGATAGATAGATAAGATTAGATAAGATTAGATAAGATTAGATAAGATTAGATAAGATTCGATAAGATCAGATAAGATGAGATAAGATTAGATAAGATTAGATAAGATTAGACAAGATTAGACAAGATTAGACAGGATTAGATAAGATTAGATAAGATTAGATTAGATAAGATTAGATAAGATTAGATAAGATTAGATAAGATTAGATAAGATTAGATAAGATTAGATAAGAT
>Ga0126342_10014135_pt1 | contig 14109 bp, 14 predicted proteins | sample Cyp1metagenome_FD_92528 | JGI IMG/M metagenome (GOLD analysis project Ga0126342, IMG submission 92528) | Coral microbial communities from Lord Howe Island, Old Settlement Bay, Australia - Cyphastrea 1 metagenome | ecosystem: Host-associated > Invertebrates > Cnidaria > Coral ...
AAACTTACGAAACAAAGGTTTCTACAACACAAAAAATAAAAATGCAAAACGCAATGATGAAGAAAAAAACTGCTAAAATACCTCTCCTTTCATGTTCAAAATAACTTAAAATAACTTAAAAAAACTTGCAAGTTACTTATATTTAACTTATGTTACTTAGAGCTGCAATTAAAAAGTTAAGTTTCCTAAGTTAACTTGTAAGTTTGTGTAAGTAGGTCAAGTGCTATAAGTATTTACATGCATTCTATCTAAAAACCGACCACCAAGTGGGGGCACTCCCTACGCTCTAGCGCCTCATGGATTCCTCGGTTGTTGGTGATGATACACGTCCACTTCTCTCGCGCCCCACCAAAACAGCAGTTGCTGAATACTGTGAGGTGGACTCCTGCGCGCTCTGCCAATTCTTTCATTTTGTTCAAATTCCAGATGAAGCTTCCGTACGGGTGCTCCAGACTGAAGAACTTCTGGTGGTCATGCAGGTCCTCGCAGCGCTTGATTGATTGCAAGGCCATCTTATTTCCCTGCCTGACCTTCACAGCTTCAGCTCCTTTCAGGTTGCGGAAGCCCATCACATTCGAATCATCTCTCAATGCTCGAGGTCCCTCGTACCTCTTGCCGTCAATGTAGAAGGGCCTTCCTCTGGCTCTTGAGAAGGTCTTGTAGTCCGGAGCGTGGTGCTCATAATCCGGATCGTCCTCATCCAGTTGCCTCCACGTCTCTTTTCCACGCTCAGTGAAATAGTCCATGTGTTCTCCCCTTTGCACATCATAAGGGGGCAAGACATCAAATCCTCTCCTCAACATTGCCACCGTGAGGGGGGCTCCAGGCCCGCTCCACCGCTCGCTGAAGCACGGCACCCCAAGTCTCTTCATTGGGCACCCACTGCGATGCTTCAGGTAGCATTTCAATCCACAGAAGTGACCGCCACATTTCTTGGGGCAGTCAATCTCCTCAGCTGTGGCCATCATCTCGGTGATGTCTCGGCCACACTCACCGCAGGTCAGGTCCGCTGAGTTGGCCACGCCTGGCTTCCTTTTGATTTGTTTTGCTGTGCAACTGCCAGCTCCCGTTGGTGAAGCATCGGTGGCGTGCAGAACCGGGTCCACCTTGGCCTTCAGGTTGGTAAAGGCTAGTGGAAGCAAACCAACCATTCCCATGATTTCATCATAGGCTCCATCAGATGGGGTTTTCTCCTCCCCCTGTCCAAAGTGATGGAAGACCTCCGACAGACAGGCCAGCAACGGCCGGCGGAAGGCGCCAGCAAAACCAATGATGCCTGACGTCCTCCGCTGATCCCAGGATTGTGTGGCCAGCAGCGCTAGACATAAGGCCACATTCTGGTGCATCTTCTTTGGGTGGAGCATGAAGATGCCTTCGTCTCCGCGAAGCTCTCCACCCTGGATGCTTCCACGCAAGGCCCCTGCTAAGGCCTTCCCATGGTTTCGCGGCAGCCCCATCTGGTTGCAGGCCGCCTCAAAACGCTCGTGCTCCTCTGAGGGTGTCCCTTCCAGGACCGCACGGCAGGTTCGGTCAACCACCCTCAGCTGGTCCACCGAGTCCAAATATAATAGGAATTTGTCGCCTTCCGGGATCGGTTTTCCTTTTTGCAACTCCCCTTCCGGGGGCAACTTGGCCACTTCAAAGGCCAAATGGCGAATGGCCGCTTGCACAACGCCCACCGCCGAAATCCAGCCCATCGGGACTGTGCGCAGGGCCACATACACTTCCTCTTGTGTCTGAAGGCCGAGTACTTCGCCTCTGACCTTTTTCTCATAACAAAAGAGACCCCGCCATCCGAGCGGCATCTCAAAGAGGTTGAAGGCGCTCTCCAAATCTTCGGAGTCAATCAGGATAGAGGCCTCCTGGGGCACATTGATCAGCGAAACCTGCCCCACGTACGGCAGGCTCCCTTCCTCGCCTTCAATCTTCCTTGACACCGCATTCAGCGGGCAAAAGATAGATATAAAGCGCTGCAGCACCTCTCCATGTTTCTCCTTCGGCACTGCCCCTGCGCCGTTAAGGATCTTTTCACCAGCTGGCCCCACAAGCACTTCATCCTCCGGGCAATGCTGGAAGAGCCCTCTCTTGAACCCCTCGGCTACAATGAGCTCCCACTCCGACGTTGAAGCTCTCACGTAGGACTGGGGGATCTCCTCAGGCCACTCCTCATACGGCAAAATCGTCATCCTGGGCATCTCCACTAGCTCCTTGGTCCACCCTTGAAGAAACCGTTCCAATGGTTGAACAGCAGCCTTTCCTTCCTCCGGCCAGCACCGGGTGACCTTCGTCGCTTCGAGTTGTTCCATAACAACCCACGTGTTTCCTTCATAGTCTTGCCCTTTCATTGAAAGGACCTGCTCTAGTTGATCGTATGCTGGAATCAATGGTTCCCCCTCCAGCATCCTCTCTATCGCCGGCCCCAAGTGACATCCCAGAAATTCTTTCTGGGTCGAGGTAAGCTCTCTCGGGTGCGAGGTATGAGATGGCCTCTCCCACCCGGTGCAATACCAGAAATTCAGGCACAGGCATGTAAGTGCCATCCAATCCTTTACCTCCGGGCAGCTAGCAATGGTGGTCTCCTGAACTGCTACCACCGAAATGGGCAGCAAGTCTGGGGCTGCGGGCCCCGACGCCCTGACCGTGTCCTCAGCGGCTTCCTCCAACTTGTCAACCAGCTGCCCAAATTTGGTGTGCAGCAGCCCAAGGTTTTGCATGATGTACCTTCCCACCTTGCGCAGCGGCACGCCTCCGGTGAGAACCTCTGCTCTCAAAAACTTCTCAAAATCTCTCCTTCTCTCCCTGCGGAGGCGTTTTCGAGATTTGTTCTCGTCCTCACTGTCCATCTTCATGGCAGACTCCCCTCGGGGGTGCGCCTCCTCGGATGACACCGTGCCAACGAGGGTGCTTGTTGCTTGAGAGGACTTCCTTGTGGCCCTTGGCCCCTCATTGGGCTCAGGCGGCGCCCTGGAGCGATTCGGAGCGCTTCTCTTCACGGGGCGTTCTCGTCCTTCTTGCCCGGGTTCCGGTCGAGGGGATTTAAGTTATATTGGTGGCATCTGACCCTAGATTGGTGACATCTAACCCTGGCTCCACTACCAAAAAAATGCAAATCTTTTCTCTACTGAGCCTGCTTGGGCCTTATGCTTCTGATCTGGAACACTGCTTCTTTGTGCTCCTGCCCTTTGTTTTGACAAGCTTTGTGATGCAGCAAGCTTGTTGGTTTGGAAAAAACTTCTTTGAGCCTTTCTTGTAAGCCGACCTTGGAAAAAGGGTTCCAGAAAATGAAATGGTTTGGACCACTAACTATATATATATACATGCATGAATACTTATACATATATATATATATGTGCCTCATAACCATACCCACCCGCCCAGACGCCACGGCGATCAAGGGCACAACTGGCCCAGGAATTTCAAAACCGATGGCGATCACATGGTGCCACGGTTCGCAGCTGTTTTTGGATTCTAAGTACCAAACCCATATATAAATATCTCTCTCTCTCTATGGTATATGGTTGGGATTCATTAAGATTGTGTAAAAAATATGTCTAGAACTATGTAGAAAAAAAATATATATATATACTATACAGTATATACCGATGGAAGACACAAACTCTGAATTTAACAATACCAGGTTGTGGGCATATGTCGCCAGCAAAAAAACAGGAGATCTTGATGGTAGCAGAGGTCCTTTTTTATCTCCAAAAAATGAAAAGTCTTGGAGGCCCCTTACCAAGTACAGACCATGGAAACGATTTGAAATATACAGAATTCCATTCCATGATCTTGGATATTGTCTGTGCACATTTTGAATCCTCATTACCCTTTTATATGTTATATCAGATACTGTAACCACTGTAAGAACCCACGTCATACAGAATCCCACATGGTGATAAGAATTGGCTTTAAAATTGAACCCAACATTGGAAAATTTGGATTGTGTAGCGGTGTTTTGCATTTATTCCAACATGGGGGATGTTGATGTCTTGAGAAACCGATCTTAACATTTGTCAAAACACAGGTGCATATGTAATATGTATCCCAACTTAAGATATTTGTTCTGCCCCCACACCGAATTGTTTGGGGGGTGCCGGCCTAAAGAAACTTATTCGTATCCCAATTTGGGGTATTGAAATCCCTTTCTTGTGGATCTTGGCCCAAAGAATTTTGGTTGTATCCCAGTTTGGGATATTGAAACCCTTTTTTGGGGTCCTGGCCCAAATATGTGTACATATATCCCAGTTTAGCATATTGAAATCTGTATTTGGGCTTCTTGGATTCTTGGACCAGAGAAATTTACATATTATTTTCGGGTTGAGATATTGGAAGTTGTTATAGAAAAAGTGCCCTAATTAGATGGGGCATTGTTGTTCAATAAGATGCATCCCAGTTTGGGGCTATATCTTATTTCAATTTTTCCCACGGGTAAATTTCACCCGTTTCTTTGGGGAGCTTTTAGCTCGGACAGAATGGCCCCCAGGGCTGCCGGTGCCACATGATGATGAAGAGAGATCCGGGCCTGGGAGCCGGGCTGGTTTGATTCTGGAAAAAATTGCTTTATAACACACACGCGCACACACACACACCTTCAACACCTGGTCAATGATATATCTTTGCCAGTGGATTTTGTAAGAAGGTTTCGAGAGAAGCTTTACAATTGCAAACCTGCCATTTTCCTCGGCATAACCCCTGCGCAAAGCTCTGTCACACCACATGTGTACCTCCCTGTGGTCCGTAGACAGACACAAGTGGGGCTAAGGGCTGACGCGTTCCCAGCATGTCTTGACTGCAATCATATATCGAACCAAAAGGCACAGGTCAAAAGTCCCCAGTGTGAACAAGAGTCACAGCAATAGATTTGGGGGCAACAATAATTTCCACTTTCACTTCTGGGTGCCAGAGCGTGCAGCTATAAGTTCAGCACGGCGGGAACTGGCCATCCATGCTTCCAAAGCACGCTTGCGACGATCGTTGGACTTTGGTAAGCCGGAGCCTTCAATCCAACTTTTGATGAATTGGTCACGGGCTGCACTCAGGGATCCTGTCAAGTCAGTCGGCGAGCTACTGGAGGAAGAGCGGGCGCCAGGAGCACCAGCATCAGCAGGCGTAGGGTTCTTGGGGATCTTTGGAACTCCTTTGCTGACCCACTTGGTGTGCCAGATTTGGCTATTGAAACGTTTCTGCTGCTTTTGCTCCTCTGTCAAAACCTTCGGTGGCTTCAAAGCCTTGTTCTTTGCCTTGCTCTTGGCGCTGCTCTTCGCTTTGCACTTGGGCTTGGAAACCCCCGGCTTGGAATCATCCGGCTTGGGAGCCTCACCATCGCCAAGATTTTCAACAGGTTTGGGGTCATGCACCAGGTCCTCCACAGCGTCATCCATAGGAACCTGTGGTAACACCCATGGGAGGCCGGTCTCGGGGCTCACGTCAAGCTTGGGACCCATGGGTACGGACTTTGGGTGCACAGGTTCCTCAGGCGTGGGATCCATGGGTACGGACTGCGACTCCAAACCATCATTCATAGTCTTTGTCTCCTCGTCATCGGGGGCATAGCTGGCGCGGTCTCCATGGGAATGCACTGGTGTAGAAGGCAAAGGAGGCGAAGCCATATCATCCCACCAATTTCGGCGCTTTCTCACAAAAGCTGGTCGGGGAGACTTCTCTGGAGTGTCGATCTGGGTGTCAGCCACTTCGGCGTCAGGTGGAAATTCTCCAAAAAAAGGTGACTCCTCCCTAGGCTGGCTGTCAGGCTCCTCAGGCCAGAAGTCATCGCCCGGTTTGGCATCCAAGGCAGGCCTTAGAAAGGCAGACGGGGGCTCAATGCAGATGATATGTATAATAAGAAAATTAAAGGAACATACTTGAAGGGAACACGTTTGATTAATAGGACAGTTCAAGAATAAATACATGTAAGGAACCCCGAAGTATCAACAGGCCCTGCCATCATTCGAGAAGACCCAGATGTAAGGAAGAGATTCCCTGCAGCAGGTCGAACTGGATCAGAAATCGAAAGGAAATGCTTCGAAGCATCACAGACCATGTAGTGATTCCTGGGGGAATCGACGCAGCATTCGTAATCCATAAGCTCGTCATCAATGACAATCTGCGTATCCGGCATGGGACCCAGTAGGTGAAACAGAATGAATGAAAGAACCAAAATGAGCTGCCACTAGAAATCATTCTTACTCTCAACATGTGAGATGCAATGAAAAATTTAAGCAAGATGACTGCAAGATAACTGACTAGCTGTCACATCCCTTTATCTTCAAAATGTCACTGTCTTTGTTCGGACATGATCGCATGGTTCTTGTGCTTCCCCTAATGATCCACCAAACCGGAAAGAGCATGAGCCATGCAAATTTCATTGCATAAGCTTCGCAGCCCAACTTCATCACAGCTGGTTCAACTGTGGAAAACCCTAAGGACGGCAAAAAGCCTCAGATCAACCTTTGGCAACGGCCCTTCCCAAGGTCCAATGGAGCCGGAAGGAACCACAACGGCTTGCAAGCCGCAACACACTTCTCGGTCGCATAGATCCGCAAACGCCAAACCTTAGTGGAAGAAAGTACAGGACATAAATGCAGATATGGTTGAACATCAGGAAACAAAAAGGGGGAATGGAGGGCACTGTTGTAAAGCTAGGAAACCAAATTAAGTAAAACCGTAAAATTGAAAACATTGAAATTATTTGTGAAACATGTTATCCCAAGGAACCAGCACAAGTGGAGACTCCTCCAAAGCAGACCACAAAAAGCTGCTCGCAACGTTGCAAGCCTTGAGGTTCTTGGTCGCAATAGCATGTGGCCTCCACAACAAAGCCTGGGCGGCGTCTGGAGCCACTTGAAAGTGATCGTCCTGATGACCTTGTGCCACCGCTGCTGGACGAGCACAGGTGTGGCCGCCCAGGCTAAAGTCAACCATCCCGCCCTTCTCCACACGCTGAAGCGCAACACGCAGTGACACCACATCACCATCAGCACCTTGCTCCTCAAGGCCACAGGTAATGCCGCCCCTGAACATTATCTTAGTATGTTTTTTAAACTTGGTGGGTTAGCAAAACTTTGTAAAGTAAAAGTTACAAGAAACCACATCCCCCTAACTTTGGCAAAGCCCACTCCTCCATCACTACCCACCCTTCATCGTTGTGCCAACTGCACGGGATGCCACGGTTAGGGTTGTCCTTTTTGAATTTGTCTGCCTTGTCCCCCAATAGCCAAACTCCTGCCCCGTGCGCCACAATGGGACCATTGATCGCAGCGTTCTTCAGCACCATGGCTTCCTTGACAGTCACAAAGAGGGCTGGACCCGGCACGAGGACAAAGGTGACATTGGGGTCATGGCCTGGCATCTCGGTGATGTCCTGCCCGTACTTTTGCTTGATTGCGTCCATGGTCTTGGGCTCGTCGGGAAATGCTGTGCTCCAATCAAACTCATCCTTCTCCATTTTCACCTCATCCTTCACAGGGCTGGGTGTGCCATTGGGATTGGCACTGGATCGTGGGGTCGGAGAGCCATCTGATGCAGGCACACCCCGCTGCGCATCAAACTCCTTCAGCAAACTGCGCCATTCAGGCCCGTAGATGGGGCACTGAAGGAACATCTGCCGAATGTCCCTCGGAAGGCACAGTTTGTTGTCAGATACCTGACAGACCTTGAGAGCAGGCAAGTCGTCTTTCTGAGGAAGGCTGTCAGGCGAAGGCTCCTTGTGATAGCGAGGTTGGGTTTTGTCCATAGGACTTCGGGCCGCTTTCCAAGCCTGAGCAGGATCTGTTGCAAAACGCAATGGAGCAAAAATAGTTTGTGTCAAACAAGTTTTGAAAGAAAAAGAATGGAATAAAATAACATTTGTAACATGTTATAAACATGGTCCCAAAAATTGAAAACTACACGTATTTTTGTTACCCCCACCTCTAGGAGGTGACCCTTGGCCATCTCCTTGGCGCACTGGAAATTGGCTTGCACACTGCTGCTCCCCATGACAGAGAGACCAAGCTGCAATGAAGCCAGCTCCACGCATGCATCATAGGACGTTGGATGCACAACCACTGCGCCATAGAACTGCTTCCGGTCACCTGTGAGGGAGATTTCCAACCGTCCAACGAACCCTTTTGTTTTAGGTGAATCGAGTGTATATAACATAGTTTGGACACCTATTAGCAATACATATGTCTAGTGTGGAGATCACTCGAAGAAAAAAGAGTATATACCATTCAACACCATCTAGCACCCTTGACCTGTGAGTGCTTGGAGAAGAGCCTTTGGAACAGCTTGGCCGCCAAGCCATTGTGCAGTCTCTTGCTGGTCTGAATAGTTCCTGCGTGTGTCGTTGCATGTGAAAGCTTCTCCTGGCACCACAAACTCCTTCTCTGCTAGGGCTGGTGGAAAAGCTTCGGGTCGGAGCGATTGACGAAGCCACAAGGAGGAACTGCAAAACCTTGCACGTTGTCTTTTCAAGAGGGACTACACTTCAAGCCACAGGGAAATTCAATAATTACTGATATTGAATATATGAAGAATTTGGGGATACCAGCTCACAAGTAAAAAACCTTTCAACCTACACCCAAAACTTTTTTGATGTCAAGTGAGAAACACATTCGTGGAATTTTCACTCTCAGGAGCACCACGAACCACTCGGTGCGCAGTGCCTTTCAGTGGGAGCGTCGACTCAACTACCCCCATGAAGGCAATGAATGCAGAGGGTAGGTCTCTGTTCCGATGGAGCTCCTTCTGGTCAAGGTTGATTGTGAAGGGCTTCAGCTCAATTTTGTGAGCAAGCAATTTGTCCTCCAATTTCCTGCCCAATTTCACGTGTTCAACAAACATTTGGTCAGCTTAGAACAATTCAAAAACTGTCATGGAGCAACCTTTTGAACAACCCAGCCTTATGTCATTTCGGAGGCTGCCTCCACCATCAGAACCCACCAAGAGCGGTGGCAACAAGAGCAGAGTTGATCCTGGGGCGGAACAACTGGATAGAAAATGATATAAGATAACCATTTTACTGCTTGGGGTGGGATGTTTGAAAAATGAGAATTATTGAAGCTTGAAACAAAGGGGAGTCAACATGAACATTTTCCTTTGAAAACAGTGTGGAAGCAAGAAGCTGGAAGGGTTTCGGTACAGCAATCGCTCAGCAGTCTCACCCACATAGTTGATCTCACTCTGTGAAATCACACCCATCTTGGTGCAATCCATATACAGAATGAGGTCTACGTCGCGGGGTTCAACCTTGGACAGGGGAAGTTGTTTACAGTTTTCTGGAACTTAAACAAACTTTTAAAAACCGTTCAGACAGTCCCGTATGTTTACCAAGACCAGCCTTCTTGGCAGCTGCGGTTGCCCGAACCATTTGATCGATCTTCGAATCGCAGTTCTCCTTCTTGGCGGTCATGTCAACGCGGCACCATTTCTCCATGTAGGATTCGCAGAGCCTGAGATTGACAAAGAAGAATTCAGCACAGGCCAAAATATCCCAACTAATTATTCACCACCTGTCAGGTGAGGGTTGTTAGATCTTATGTCAGCTGTCCCGCCTTCTCCTCCCTCTTCTCCCCTGCTGGACCTGATCTCCTGCCGACTTTAACTGCGAGCACTAGATCGCAGTGCTCCCTGCCGGACCCGCGCAGCAAGCTCAGGATCAGAGTGTTCCCCACCAGACCTCAACTGCGAGCTCTAGTGTTCCCTGCGGGGCCTGAACAGCAAGCTCAGGATCAGAGCGTTCCCCGCCGAACCTCAACTGCAAGCACTAGATCGCAGTGTTCCCGAACAGCAAGCTCAGGATCAGAGGGCTCCCACAGAGAGAATGCCAGAAGAGAATGCCAAAAGAGAATGTCAGAAGAGAATGTCAGAGAGAATGCCAGATGGAATGTCAGATCAGATAGAATGCCAGATAGAATGCCAGAATAGATGTCAGATAAAATGCCAGAAAGAATGGCATTTAGAATGTCAGAATAGATGTTTAGGTAAAATGTCAGAATACATGTCAGAATAAATGCCTTGAAATGCCATTGTGGAAAAAACTCCATGTAAAGTAATTAAACTGTGCCCTGTTTTTTTGGTAACTGTTCCCTAATTGGTCCCAATTGTAAATGTTTGGATAAGGAACTCTTTCCCAACTTGCATTTGGCTCCTTTCATGCATGACCATCACCACGTGTTCCCGTTTCTTGTTGGCCTCAATTTTGGCGTTGTAGGCCGTCATGCTTGCCACGTCCTGGCTGATCTTTGCCCTAATCTCCCGGAACTTTGCCCCTTGAGCCTCGTCCTCCATTTGGACGATGTCTGCAGCCGTGGCCACCTTGCATGGGGTAGCTGGCGGCTCAACCCGGTCAGACCACAAAGACAAATGCTGGGGCTGCCATGAAGGAAGTTTGGCCACAATGAGCGCTTCAATCTCGGACATGTAGTCCCTTAGATTGGAAAGTATTTTCCTAAAACATGTGTTAGTATATGTAGAGCACATCCAAACACCAAAACACCAAAAATCAGAAAAAGTGTTCAACACAAACCAGTGTCTTCTGGTAGAACGCTTTCATGAATCCCTTCTCCTTCTCGTCAGACCAGCTAGCAAGAGATCTGGCTTCTGTCAGGACATTGGCGTACACACAAGCGAAATCGCATAGCTTGTCAAAGCCCTCAGAGGCAAGGCGTACCCGTGGCCTAGCACTTGCTCTCAGTCGGCGTCCCGCGTCCAAGAAACTCTGAATGACGAGCTTCAAGTGCATGCACTGTGCAAGTTCGGTGACGGTCAAAAACTTGCGCAGGGTGGTCGGGCAGCAAGAGCTCCGGGGAGCTGTGTTGAGCATCCAACGAACAGAGCGAAACTGTTCAACACTGAAAGCGCTTTCCTTCCACTTTGCCCGATCAAGGTGAGCGCGGATGATGTCGCGAGCAGCCTTGACATGGCAACGAGCACAAAAAAAAATAACATCCCTGAAACTCCACCAGCCCCAACTCTTAAAAACGAACCTGAAGCCCCAACCTTGAAACACAAACATTCTGGGAACAAACCCTATATAATAACATCACCAAATCACAGGACAGCTTCCGGCAATGATATTGTAGATGGCTTTGAATTTCTCCTCGTCGATCTTGTGTTTGTTCTGCAGGCCAGAGGTCTCGTTGAAGGATTGCACCACATCTTGAAGGCGCTGCTCGGTGGAGAGACCTGACCCATGGGTGCCATCTTGAGACCGAAGCTCCATCACATGGCTAAAGCGAAGTGATAGTTGTAAGGTGTTGGGTGCTTGACGTTCGCTTCCACGGTAGCTCAAGCTCAAATTGCGGAAGGATTGCCAAGCTTGATCGGCTCCAAAGGTGAACTCAGATGTTCAAAACCCCGGGTTGATCAAAACAACGCAAATGCAAACAACAGTTTGGAAAACATTAAAACAGTGTAAAGAAAAAACAGCATTTCAATGAGAAAAGGAACGTGAACTGGGACCAGCCAGCACTTGTCGAGCACCCCGAACAGAGGCTGCAGCTTCTGGACACAGCTGGGGTCAGAAAGGTCCATCTCCGAAGCAGCCAAGAGGATTGTCAAGACAATTGTTGTGCGAGTCCAGCCCTTGATCTGGTCCACACTCAGCGGTCCGCAAGTCCAGGCGTCTTCAGGGGTTGGAAGACAAACAACAATTTTTTGAATGGTTGAAACATGAAATCCCTAAAAAACAGATGTCAGAATCCCTTGCTGATACTTTCAAAAACAATTGCTTGCCTCCATCCGCTTGCATGGACCCATCTAATGGTTCCCTCGTCATTTCAATTCCTCCAAAAAGCATTGACTCAAAGGTGCCCAGCCAATCCTCCAACACTGGTAAGCCATCCAGTGGCTTTGTGAACCTGCGTAGTGCACAAATTGTGGATGGGGTGGAACAGGTGTCAGTCCATTTACACATGTGTGTGTGTCCGTGAAATGGAGAACGAAACCCATAACATTTTCTGGCCTCAGGCAGATGATTGGCACCTTTGTCGTCTCGTCGTTCATGCTAGGATCCATAGCCTTGGCTTAGTAACTCTGGAGTTTCTCCTGTGGATTGGTGACTTGTTGTACCTGGAAGTTTCTCACATTCTGTAACTTGGATGTTTCTCACATTCTGTAACTTGGAAGTTTCTCATATTCTGTAACTTGGAAGGTTCTCACAAACTCTAGCTAGGTGACGAGGGCAGGTGGTCGGTAGAGATACGGCATCTTGCGGACTTTGCAAGCATATTCATTGTACCACCCATCCAACTGGGCAGCATGGAGCTTGTTGCTCTCATCAGAACCACTCCCCAAGGTATCAAGAGCAAGTGTTGCTGGGTGGGATCCTATCTGCGTTTCACCAAGATCAGTCTTGAACGAATAGACAAACTGCACCAGGTCCTTGGATCCAACTTCACCCAAGGGATTGTTCAATCTCATTTTGGGGATGTTGATGGCCAGGAATCAAATCTGGGATAGAGAATTTAAAACCCAGTCAAAGGATTTTGGAACCAACATATTGTAAATCAAGGGGTTTACGAAGTTCCCTCAGTGGTTTTTGGAATATATTGTATTGGGGATTATAAATCAAATTTGCCAAAAATAGAGTTTGGACCCAATAATAATAAGTTCAAGTTTGTAGCTAACCAAGCGCCCCTAAAACCATTTTGGAATCCACAAGCCGGAACAAATCAATGGCATTCTACATGCCCAATGCCCAGAAGGATGTTACAACAACCAAAACATGATGGTAATAAATGACCCGAAAGATTTTAGAACCGCATTTGTGGTTTGTGGTTCCTGAAGTTCCAATGAAAAAACCAGAAGCACATATTGAGGGGTAACATGTTTTTGTGGAATTGCGTTGCTGGGAAAAATATAGACCGATGTGGTGAATGGAATCCTTCAAAAAAGCCCCCAGCCTATACATAATATCATATCATATTTTCAAATATTATGTTTCATATGTTGTAAAACATATAGTATTTGCAAAAAAAACATTTGTTTTAATAAATAAATAAATGTAGATATTTACTAAAAAAAGATTTATTTAGTAATATATATTAAATACATTTTATATGTATACAACAAATATATCATATAAAAACATTGGTTATTAATATGACATAACATATATATTCAAAAACATTTATGCAATATAGAAATATATATATATAATATATTATAATATATCATAAAATATTATCATATCATACTATATTATAATATATATATATATATTATAATATGTTATACTATATTATATAATATTTCTGTTTTATCATATTTACAATATATATATATATATTATGCTTGTACCTGGGGTCTTGTAGAATATTACACTCCTGATGTTTGATTTGAACATAATCAGCGTCTATTGCAATCAAAGCAAAGAATCTTTCACCAGCTCCAAATCGCCCGCTGGCAACTTGGACATCTGCTTCTCAAAAGCAGAGCACGCTTTCTTCGAAGGAGGTTCCTCTGCTGTGCCGGAATCTTTCTGATCCTTGAGCATGCGGGACCGTTCCTCTACCTTTGCCCTGAAGGGTGCTGCCATTTTCAGCAACACTCACCAGAGCTACACCAAGACTTGATCCACGAAAAAGTTCCCTGGGAAATGGGATCATGCTCACAAAGTGCATTGATCTTGTTTCATGGGTTGAAAAAAAATCAATGGTCTCCCCCTCGGCCAGTGCATTGAAACTATTCTTTCAAAATTGAGAGGTTCAATTTTTTTTTGGGGTAAAAAAAAATTACACCTTGAAAAAAAAATAATAAGGAATCAATGGTCTCTTCCACGGCCAGACCATTGATTTTTATGTTGCAGCCCAATATCAAGATCAATGGTGTTTTTGAAGGTGTATTCCCAAATCTACTGATTTTTGAAATATTCTTGGCCAGTGGTCATCCTACTTAACTTCCCCATTTTTTCAATGGTCTCGTCGCCGGGGAGACCATTGAAAACATGAATCAAGTTCTGGAAAACATCACCAGTGCATCGATTCTTCTGGGGGAGAACCATACAGTGCATCGATTCTTTCGGGGGAGAATCCCAAAGTGCATCGATTCTTTCGGGGGAGAATCCCAAAGTGCATCGATTCTTTCGGGGGAGAATCCCAAAGTGCATCGATTCTTTCGGGGGAGAAT
>Ga0126342_10014136_pt1 | contig 14109 bp, 17 predicted proteins | sample Cyp1metagenome_FD_92528 | JGI IMG/M metagenome (GOLD analysis project Ga0126342, IMG submission 92528) | Coral microbial communities from Lord Howe Island, Old Settlement Bay, Australia - Cyphastrea 1 metagenome | ecosystem: Host-associated > Invertebrates > Cnidaria > Coral ...
CAGCAAGTTCTTTCGCAGAGAAGCTTTTACACACAGCAAGCTTTTTAAACAGAGAAGCTTTTACACACAGAAGCTTTTACACACAACAAGCTTTTACACAGAGAAGCTTTTACACACAGCAAGTTTTCACACACAGCAAACGTTTACACACAGAACACTTACACGCAGTGCTTTTACACATGGCAAGCGTTTACACACAGAAACTTTTACACAGAGACGCTTTTACACACAGAGAAACTCTTACACACAGCAAGCTTTTACACACAACCTCTTTTGCACAGAGCAAGCTTTCACACACAGCAAGCGTTTACACAGAGAAACTTTCTTGTACATAATCACAGTAGGAATTGCAGCTCCAAAACCGGATCTCGACGCCAAAGCGAAAAAAGACGATTTTGAAGCACTTTTTGTAAATTTTAAAAAGGATTTTTAAAAGGAAAACTACTAGCGCCAAAATTGAGAAAATCTGCCGACAAATCACTTTCGCAGCCTTGATGCAGCCACTCCAATACTATTTATGAGACCCAGCTGCAAAAGACAATAGTATAACGCATGCAGCTGCAGCACCAAGCAACCTTGACGCAGCCACTACAATGCGATCTGCAGAGACTGAGTTGCAAAACACACTAGAACTACGCGCAACATCGCGCAACGGCATCGGAAATTGCAGCTCCACAGCCGGATCTCGACGCCAAAGCGAAAAAAAGACGATTGCGAAGCACTTTTTAAAAAGATTTTTAAAAGGAAAATTACAAGCGCCAAAATTGAAAGAATCATAAAAAATCTGCTGACAAATCACTTTCGCAGCCTTGATGCAGCCACTCCAATACGATTTACGAGATCCAGCTGCACAAGAGAGTAGTATTACTCATGCAGCCGCGGTGCCACGCAACCTTGACGCAGCCATTACAATAAGTTTTGCAGCATCACGGTGCAAACCTGCACGTATCTACGCACGTGGCAACATCAAAGGACGACAATCATGCAGCCATTCCAATGCGATCTGCAACCACAGATTCAAGAAACGCATAGAACTACGCACACAGGAACAACCACTCGTTGCAAAATACATAGACGGAATCAATCGTGTCCGGAACGACCGCAGCCACACCCGCCGCACACACGAGGTGCCTTGCATCGCCGCCTGCAGCCACTTTACACTTGACAAGGAAAAACCAGAAGGTTTTGTGCTCCGGCTTCCTCCCCAAAACATAGCCCATGCAACATCCATGCAGCCATTCCAATGCGATCTGCAACCACAGCTTCAAGAAACGCATAGAGCTACGCACACACGAACAACCACTCGTTGCAAAACACATAGAAGGAGCCAATCGCGTCCGGAACGACCGCAGCCGCACCCGCCGCACACACGAGGTACCTTTCACCGCCGCCTGCAGCCACTTTACACTTTACAGGGAAAAACAGAAGGTTTCGTGCTCCGGCTTCCTCCCCAAAACAAAGCCCATGCAACATTCATGCAGCCATTGCAATGCATTTTGCAGCATTCCCTTCGTCGCCACGTCACCACTTTCCTTCGTCACCACTTCCCTTCGTCACCACTTCCCTTGGTCACCAATTCCCTTCGTCACCACTTCCCATCGTCACCACTTCCCTTCCTCACCACTTCCTTTCGTCACCACTTCCCATCGTCACCACTTCCCTTCCTCACCATTTCCCTTCGTCACCACTTCCCAAAGTCACCACACCCCCTTAGTCACCTTCCCTTCGTCACCACTTCCCTTCGTCACCCCTTCCCAAAGTCACCACTTCCCATCGTCACCGCTTCTCTTGCTCACCACTTCCCTTCGTCACCCCTTCCCTTCGTCACCACTTCCCTTAGTCACCACTTCCCTTTGTCACCACTTCCCTTCGTCACCACTTCCCTTCATAGCCTTTTATTCTTTTGTGATGTATTGTGACACTGAACCACCCTTCATTGCCTTATTCTTTTGTGATGTATTTGTGATGTAATTATTGGCACCACTTCACCGCCCTTCATCAATGTCAAGTCTCACAATTCTATTTGTCCGTAACTCGGAAGATTGCTTCCCAAATTCCTTTGATTACATAGGTTGAGCTGCTGATGCAGTGATCAAAAGGCTGCTGTTCGTGCCTTCTTTTCTCGAACCTCAAGTCTGTAGCCGTCATGACGTCATGACTCCCCATTCATCCACAGGCCCACAGGCATAGCTCTTCGACCTTTCAGGAGGTCGGTCTCCAAGCCGAAAGTGAAGTTCCACTTCCAGATGTTGCGCGGGTTATGTTGAGAAAATATGCAGACGCACGTGTACACTTATGACACAAGATATTATTGTGCATAATGTGTATATATACGTATAACATATAACATTCGAAGATTTTTGTTCTAAATTGTACCAAGTTCTTCGATTAGTTGCACCATCTTGAAAGATCTTGGGCGATGGATATAATTAGAACGCATTCGGCAGACAGAAAGAGAGGATTAATAAGAGTAGATGTTTGTTGGTGTGGTTCTACTGGACACCCTATGTCGGGAAAATGCCGCTGCTCACTTGCTGCATTGATTTGGCCCCCATCTGTGCTCGAGCAAGGTCTGGCATTTTCGGGGGTAATGATCACCACTCAGACTCCAGGCAGGTCCATGAGCAAAGAGCTTGAGTCGCTGTATGTTGCTCTGAGTGTCACATTTTCCCACCACGAACCATGGAATAACCATGTGAAATCGTGCTATCTCCAGATGGGGGGATGAAGCTTGGCTAGAGTGATGACCTCAGAGACCAATGATGCCATTCACAGTTTTTTCACGGTATATACCGCAGACGGCATCTCTTTTTATATTTACATCTTTCTTGGCTTTTGACAGAAACTTCTGTGGATCGGTAAAACAGCTGAGGCGCCGAGTTCTGAAGCAACGGCAGCAAAGGCCTCAGCCAGGAGTGTCTCGACATGTCTCATTCGTTGGTGGGGAGCTGGCTGCAGCATGCTTCATTCGAATAATGCTTGAGAAGCGTCGTTCCTAATTCAGATTGGTTCTGTCCGCTGCTCTGGACGCAGTTCCTCACGAGTAGAAATCCAGGGGTCCGAAATCTTCCAACACACTCAACATTGAAACCGCGATCGAAACGATGTGCGTAAATGTAGACACAGGAAATGCCTTCTAGAACCTGGAAGGCAGAGCTAGTTTGGCATCAAAACCATCGCCACAGTTCGCGCTGAAAGCACAACTCAGCTCTAAGATGCAGCGAATTCCACAGCTCAGATTTGCTGGTGAGCAGCTTTAGAAGCCATGGCTGCCATGGCTACTGGCGGGAGTTCTGCTACTGTTGATAGTGCAGACATAGTGAGGACGGGGGCCACGCCAAATGCAGTCATTGTCGGGTGAGAATGGATCGCGGTTGACCAAAAAGACCTGTCAGGTTGATTTTGCAGAGCCCTGTTTGCAAGAAGAGTGAGCTGCATGAAAGGTGGACCGTTAAAGGTTGCGAAGTGGTAACAGGTGGTAACAGGTGGTAGCGATGTGATTGGAGTCTGGGAGTTCACAGTGGGCTTCACGGTCGGACTCTTGACCGAAGAGCTGAGGTTTTGCAAGGAGAATAGCCTTTTCAGGACGTCTTCATGAGATGCCGCAGGTGATTTCACTACCAGGGTTTGATATCATTTTGAGTGCTACACTATGAACATCCATAAAATATCCAGAAATGATGCACCTTTGGCTGAGGAGGCATGAGCTGAGGAAACTGAGTGTGAAGCTTTGAAGCAAGCCACAAACCTATTATATAGGAGCTATTGGACCTAGCTCCATTGCTCGTTCAGGACCTTGCAGTGCCTACAGGAAGAATCCCGAGTGTCTCTCAATGCGGTTGACTCCCTCGATGCCTTGTTGAGTGACATCAACAAAGGCCAACGATGGTGAATGCATTTGCTTCGTTTACAATACATATCCAGGTGTAGCAGATATTGTCAGATGTTATTGCACTCTTGTCCTCGGTGTTACCAGTTCTTTGCCATTTCTTGCTGCACGGAACCCGGAAATATTGGCTGCTTGGAGGTCATTGGGACTCTGTGCTGCAACTTGGGATCCATTAGTATTGCCACAAATTTCTCAGGATTGCGCTTACATCATTTCTGTGTCCATTTGTCGGGGGAACTCATCATAGATAGAGTACATTCCAGTAAATAATTAGAAGGCCAAGGTTTGAATCCAAAAAGACAGGCAGTTGCGACTCACTGTGACTACTTATGACTACTTGCTGTACTAGCAAGCCTGTTGCGTTTTCAAGGCAGGCCGTTTCCTACCTGAGTTTGCCAGCTAACATCCTCCAAGATTTGTACAGCCAGGCTGGGTAGCTGCGTCAGCCTCTGTCAGCAGACCGAGTAGTACTGAACCTCATTTCACATGAATTTCCATCAAAAAAAAGACATTTCAAACTCAGCAAAGTGAAGATATGAATGCCAGTAGTTGACACGATGAGAAGAGACAGAGCAAGAGTTCAAATTCGACGCGCAAAGACCAGAATTTGCCAGAATGAGTGACCGCAAAGCGAGACTTTGTGAATCTCTGTGAGGTGGTTTTAGAGCTTGCTGAACTGCGGGAAGTGGAGACTGCACATCATTTACTTCGTGAGACAGCCCCCATGAGCTCCTTGAAACAAGCGAATCCTGAGAGGCAGGAGAACTGGGTACCTGGGAGCCCAGGAACATCGCAATCCTGAAACACTGCAACTCTGGAAGCATGGAAACTATGGAAAATATGGAACATATGGAAAACACTGAGAGTTCTTTGCCTCCAGAGACTTTGCAAACCTCAAAGCTTTGAACTATAAACCCAGCCCTTCCGAATCAAGGGTACCAGGCTACTGCTAGAATGTTTCAACCCCTAAAACATGTGAATTCTGGCCTTGACATAAAGGATTCAAGACAATGGGCCACGGGCATTGTGACCCAGAAAAATGGAAATGTGTTTGGAAGATTTTGAGAACCAGTCAGTGTTTGCTGTGACGCCGGAGGTATCTTCGCATTGAAGCTACTTGGGCTTGAAATGTCCAGCAAGAAAGAACCAGGAGCATTTTCCTGCTGGCTGCTTGCAAGTCATGTAAGCACTCTCTTCTTTGGCAAGTAGCCAGCCTACCGAGGCATTGGTAAAGAAGAACCATTTCGATGCTGGTGAAGCATATGAAGGCTTGACAAAAGAGAAGATACGAGGCAATCTGGCACAAAGCGTGAGCGCCATGGCTGCAATCGGCATACGGCATGCTGTCATTGCCACCAGTTGCTAATGCAAACATCCTCCCTTTGACTCGCCTTTACTGATGTGTTTGCGGCTATAGTCTACTATATTTTGTTCCAACATTGCTGCTGCTGTTCCTTTTCTTGTCGGTGTTGTGTGCGACCTAGCTGGAGGAATGAAATGTATGAGTGTAGAATCGTGCAGAGCTGTTTAGGGAAGATCAGTGTGATATTTAGGTAGCCTCCGGATAGGCCATAAAATTCCATAAGCCCGCGCCCTGTCATTCTGCATCGACTCAGGTAAGCACGTGCAGGCCGGGGTGCAGTGTGCGTCGTATGAAGATCTTGTGCATGGCCCGTGAGGATGTCATTGCCACTGCCCCTTTTCCCTGAGGTCGCGCCACCATCCAGGCTGTTAGCTTTAGTGGGCCAGGCTATGAAGTGGCAGCAACATGTTGGCCTTTTGCCCAAGAACGCACCTTGTTTGCACAGGTCCTTGCTTGCGATGCAATGAAACGATATGAAATGCATGGGAATGCATGGTGCAGATATGTGCAGATTACATCAGATTGCTACAAGGAATTTCACCGAGATGTCACGCTGAGGCCCGGATCGATGTCTTCCGAGGTGTGGCAAAGGACTCCGAAGTCGAAGCGGAGCTGTGCCCCACTATGGTGGCCCGAACTGTGCTGAAGCTCAGGAGCTCCCTTTGTTTCTTCATAGCTTGATTGCTTCATAGCCTTCATAGCCTTCATAGCCTTCATAAGCTTCATAGCTTGATTACAATTTGATTATGCTTGATTGCTTGAGCCTGGCTTTTGGATGCATTTGGTATAGTCTTGCTGGGGTGGGAACGCTCAGTTCGCTTTGAGGTCAAATTTGGTGAAAAGTCGCACCCTGAATGTGTTGCTTTCTCGCCGGATGGCCAGTTTTGCGTCTCCGGCTCGGTGGATGGCTTCGTAGAGGTTTGGGACCACCAAACTGGAACTCTTCGGAAGGATTTGCAATATCAAGATGAAGGCACGCTAATTTTGGGTACGGGTACTCTATGTGACTTCATATAGAAATATGCTGTAAGCATTTGTAAGCATTCTCGATCATTCCCGGTGATTCAGGGGAGATGTTCCTATGTATTCTTAAGATTTCTTAAGCTTGGTTTGTCGATTCGTTGGAAGTGGATGTGCCTGGGTGTGCTGCAGGCAGCTTTATGATGCATGAAAAGGCAGTCATCGCGGTGGCCTTCAACAAAGACTCGGAGCTGCTCGCAAGTGGCTCTCAAGATGGGCAAATCAAAGTTTGGCGAGTTGCCACGGGTCAATGTGTTCGCCGATATGAAAAAGCCCACAATGAAGGGGTGACCTGCATCACATGGTCAAAGGACTCCACTCAGCTACTGACAGGCTGGGCGACTGGGCAGTGGCAAAAGTCACAGAGGAGTTTGCAGAGAATCAATAACATCCAATTCGACTGTTGTGCCATGTTGTGCCAAAGGTGTTTCCATTTGCCCGGGGCTTTCCACCTGGATTGGGGATAAGTAAGGGGGAAATCGAGTCCGATTCGGTTCTCCAGATTGAGCCTTGTACCAGGCTCGTTTGACTTCACAGCTCGTGCACATGGCATCAAGTCCGGCAAGACGCTGAAAGAATTCAGAGGACATAAATCCTACGTCAACTCGGCCATGTACACCAAAGATAGCTCAAGAGTTGTCACAGCTTCATCCGTGGCTAAGCTGAACCATCCAAAAACAACCCCAGGGGTATCCCATCGTTCCAGGATTCTGTTGATGCGAAAATCCATTCGAGGAGTCCATGAGTCATCAAACACAATCGGATCAGCAACTCTCTATGAATTGCCATGAGTCTTTCGGCCAACTTGAGCCTTGAGGGCCTTGAGGCATGATTATTTGTTCCTGGAGCATCCTTGTAAGCCCTTTCTGACACTCCCTGCCAAACCGCTGCTTCGATTCAAGGACAGCCATGTGATAGTCTTCGATGCCAAGACGACTGAAATCTTGAACACCCTCACGCCACCACCGCCCGCGCATTGTAGCTCCATTATGGACTACGCAGTGAATTCTGCCACTGAGCTGCAGTGGCTGTAGGTTCTTCATCATGAGTGGCTCAGCCCCCGCCTCTTCAGAAGGCACACTCTGTGGAAATCAAGGCAATCGTTGCGCCAAAGATACCAGGGTATGCCGAAAACGAAGACCTAATCTTTGCGACTTTGACTGCAATCAGCCTTCAGTCAATGCTACTTGCAGGTTTCCGGAGGAGCTTATTGTAGTTTGTCGCGGGGAATTTCCACAGTCATTTACAAAGCTGCGTGAGGTCTGCACCAGAACCAACACAATTTTGCCTCTTGGATCCAGATTGGCTGGAATTCGATTTGATTTTCGATACTTCTTTCAATGAGTTTACTTCATGATCCTGAAAGACAGCGCAGAGAGCTGAGTTGCCGGAGTTTGTTGCTAACCTCTAAGGCTGATGAATCTTGCAGGGCAGGCAGGGATGCTGGCATTCACCTTCAGCATTCAGGATATTTCAGGATCATTGGTGTGCACTTGTTTGCCACACGGTCACTTTTGCCCTGGTCAGGTTCTGAAGAGCTTTTGCTCCGGGAAGCGAGACAAAGGGGATTTTGTTGCCATGTCACTTGCCTTGGTCATGGTTCCATGTTCTTCCGATGCAGGGGGCCACAAATGCATGAGATGCATGATCCATCGCAAGCTTCCTAGACTTTGTTTGATGACTTAAACATCTTAAATCGTGATAATCGTGCATCTGAGGACAATATCCCCCAAGGGAGAGTGGCTTCATGCGGTTGCTGAAGACAACACTTTGTCCTTCAGAAGCAATGGGACATTTGAAGCAGAATGGCTCAGAGAATTCGCCAATTCACATAGATTCACTAGAGTCACAGATGTTCCCTTCATGTTCCAGCTACAACAGCTATGGCTATATTTATTTATATTATATATATATTATATATATGTAATATATGCTCCATTATACTCCCCTTGTTGATGATCCCCCTGATGCCTCGCTCTTGTTTTTGATGGGTCTCCAGGTATTGCTTCTCAGTGGCTTCTGGTGGTCTGGAGCAGACGTTGAAGGTTGCAGAAAAGGAGGCGGCTCAAAGCAATCGAAACACAAAACAATGTCACATGAAGTCGAAAGATGTCAGAAGATGTCACATAATGTCACTATGTAATTACTTATGTAGTGAGGTAGAGACTTGTTGATTTCGTATGTCACCTGGTGCATAGTTTGAATCATTTTTTCCATCACAGGTCATTGGGCTGGCACACCACCCAAGCCGTAACGTCATCGCTGGCTTTTCGGGTGATGGAACCCTGGTCTTCATGAGAGCCTGAGTGGGTTGTGTCGTGAGTTGCCGGCCCTATCGGTGCAAGCCAGTGGCAGCCAGCGAAGCAGCCCAGTCTGCAGTAACATGCTGCGCACAAACTGGAGCAAGATCCATAAGATCCCTGGGTGCGCCTGATCTGAAAAGGCAGCTGTCACTGAGTCGTTCCTGCCTGCTTCCCATATTTAAGCCACAGCTGCGGGCTTCGTTTGTGCCCCAGTGCCCAAAGTTAGCGCTTGACGGATTGGCTTTCCTTCCACAGGTCAGAGCCACACCGACTTGCTCAGATCTCAAAACAAAGAAACATGCCTTTTTCAGGGGATGTTCGCTGTGGGTTTGGCAAGTTCCCAGTTATCAAGGTTTGCAACCAGAGCATAACTTTCAGTAACTCTTGGGTTCCTATTTGCGGTTGTGCAGCTACGGCCAAATTGTTGAGTTTTGTTGTGGCCAAGGTGACGATGGCTTCACGCGACCATGACGTTGTCCTTGTGCAAGGTGGCTTGCAAGCACTCTATACTGGTTGAAGTTTTCCAGACCTCTGAAGCGGCATGAGCTCAGGTGATGATGCCGAGGCAAGAGAAAGTGCAATTCATGACTTCTGTGTCTCATGTTTCTTGATCCGCTACTGGGCACTTGAAGAACAAAAGTAACAAAAGCCTCAAGCGCCCCTCTCAGGCACTTCCCAGACGTGGGACTGGAGGTGGCGAACGGAGTTTCAGCTACAGTTCCTTGCTCTAAAACTCTAAAACTCTACAGTACGGAATTTCAGGGGGCAATTTCTTTTCGAAACTGGATTGATTTGGCACCAGTATTCCCAGCGTTCGCCAGTGACGTCCTCCTTGTACTCTGCCCTGCGAAGGCTATAGTCGCAGCTCGAGAGGCAGTCATTGTCAAAGCTCCGGCTGGTGTTGATGTTGGCCACTGATGCGAGCTTGTTTGGCTTGAAGTATTCCAAATCAAACAAGATAGCAAACGTGTCCGTGCAGTTGAAAAGAGGGCCTTCATACACTTCCCTTCAATAGTTTCACACATGAACTAGTGGCCGGAATTGCTCAAGACTCTACTTCGACTCTCAGGTGCACAGTACCTTGGCCTAGAGAATTGGATAGTGAAAACCCATGCACCGTACAGCGCCATGGCCAGAGCCATTGGATCATGGCGGCCTGCCTTTGTGCTGTGGGCTTGGGGGGTCTGTGTGCTTCGTCCTGGCCAGGAGCCGTGTCATTGGCATGTCGTCAAATGTCGTCAAATGTCGTCAAATGTGATTAATATATGTTAATATATGTTAATATATATATATATATGTCAATGTTTTTAGCATTTGGCAGCTCTATGAAGTCAACAGCGTTCTGCTACATTTCCTTCTGTGCCCTTCCAAGTGCCCAATTGTTGCGTGCAGGGCTTTGTTGGACTTAAAAGCAGTCACGACAAAGGACCAAGGTGCAGGGGACATCAAGCAGCTAAGTGAACTTGTCTCATTCATTCTCATTCCTTGTAGGTGCTTTCAGCTCACCTTGGGAGCTTTCGACAGCACATGTTTATTGCAATGTGTTCTGCACAAGCTGCTCCGTAGGTTGCGACGATATGGGTCAGCAGCGGAAATTGGGCGGAACATCAAGTTGATTCAGGAGTTGCATTATGCTGTGTGTTTTATCTTACTCCATGGCTTTTGCTTTAACAAAAATCTCTTTCCGTAAGGACAATGAACCCTGACTTCCGCTTGTGAGGTTTTTGCTCTTCATCTTGATATGTGCAAATGCCCAAGCGTCTACATGTATGGAAGCACACCGTCATTTCCAATCATTTATAAGTGACAGCATGTCAAGAGTTTTTTTTTTGCCCCTTTTCAAACACATTTTATTCAAGAAGTTTTTGGGACAAGATAGCTCGTTCGAGCACACTTAGCAAACCAATTATCTCCCAAAGAACTCCTCTGTGATTGACAGCATGATTCTGTCGAGTAGACCTTGAACAAAAATGTACAGACCTTAAATTCTCAGGAGCTGAGAAAGGATAGAAGTGCTCCTGTGGACCTCATGGGCATCCACGTGATTCACAGCCAAGCTGAGGCTGAAAGTAAAACGATGTGAAACGTTGTGCCAAGACTCAAGACACAGTGTGTACGTCTTTACAGCTGTATGATGCTATATGATGCTGCACGCACTGCATGATGCTGTATTCCGCGCTGTGCACATTCAGGACCCTTGCTACGAGACGCTTGTGGCCTTGATTCTGTCAGCGAGGACCAAGGTCAGGATGCTTTTCCTGTCGCACATGACATGGGAACGCCTGTAAAAGTGCCATGTTGGGAGCTGCTTTCCGTATTGAAGGGATTTTGATTTGTGCAAATCTTGGCAAGTCAGCTGAACCAATGCTCTGCATATCTCAGCATATCTTTGCATCCCTTTGCAGGATGCCGTCACTTTCGATGCCATTCAAGGTTTGCGAAAGCATGGCCTGACAGCGGAGAATATCCTTGAGACCCCAGTGCCCGCGCTGACAAGCCTCATTGCCAAGGTACTCGTGGGGACAATGGATGGGTTGGCTTCAGCACGTCAGAAAAGGCCGAAGGATGCCAACGCCCTAGCGAATCCTTTCTGTCGGGCTTTCCCCTCAGGTGAACCACCACAAGAAGAAAGCAATGTACTTGAAGGAGATGACATTGATGTTGCTGGAAAAGTTTGCTGGCAGAGTCCCAGATACTGAAGCTGAATTGAAGCAGCTGAAAGGTGCCACTAGTTTGCAGCAGTCCCGCAAAGGCATGTGTTTGAGACCCGACGACACCAATGCCCCTAATCACATAGGGCATATTTCCACATCTTCATTGTCTTTGGATGCATGTATCCTTTGAATCCCTTGACACGGTATACTTCTACATCCCACCTTGGAGGTGTGGGTGAGAAGAGCGCACTCTTGTACCTGCAGACCATCGGCGGCAAAGCAGAAGGTATCGCTGTGGACTCGCACCTCCACTCCATCGCCAACTCGCTGGGATGGGTGAAGACAAAGCGAGCAGAGCAGACCCGGAGAAAGCTGGAAGAGAGGCTGCCACGCTCTTTTTGGAGCACCATCAATCCGCTGGTCGTTGGAGTCTTGGGCAAACCCCAGTGTTACTTTCATACTTTCAAGATCTTTCAAGGATCCATGGCAATGGCAAGGGACAAAGGGAGGTTTCAGGGGTTTCAAATTTCTGCGGGCAACGTTTGGTTTGGATTGCAGACACTTGCCATGCTACCAAGAGCCGCAGAGTCGCACACAGGATTTGGACAAGAAATAGCAACCGAGAAGTCCAAGATCTTGGCGAAATGCCTCAACTCAAGCAATCCAAGTCTGGCGCTGCAAATGCTGTCCGACTGTGGGATGAACGTGACCAGAGAGCCACTAGTCATCGGATCATCTCCCGTAGACTGGAAAGTAGCACTGGTCATGCAACTTCCTCTTGGAATCTCTTCTCTGGGATCAGGGTTGCCACAGTTGCAAAGTCTCGCATCTGAAAATTTGCTTGACAGATGAGCTTAGCAGCTAAGGCTTGAGAAAGGAGGGCTTGCTGATTTGGACTTGCCGATCCGATTCAAGCGGCGGGGATGATTTGTACAGAGATCCATTGAAAACCGGAGCACCTCAGTTTTGGCAAGCCAGCTTGCTGCCGATTGCCTGAACTCGAGAAAGGGCTCTGCGGGTTGTTGGGAAGAAGAATGTGTAGTATGTTTGCGCCAAGCACTTCCTACATGTCTATGGGTACCGCATGTTTAGTTTATACTGTATGTCTCCTCAACTCTGTAGATATTTCCAGTGTAGGCGCTCACTCTGAATGATGTTTGAAGTTTGGAGCTTGGAATGTTCGCAGGTGCCAGGCAGAAACGCTCGCCGTCTCCAATGTTCAGCTCTCAGCATGCTCTCGGACCAATCTCAGAGTCAAACATGTTGGAACATGTTTCCTTGAGAAGTCTTTGAACTGTTTGAGATGAAGATAGATGAAGTGTTGGAGCATGTGACATATGTGACGGTGTTGTTCACCGCGTGATACAAGTAGCCCTGGGATATTTTATGGGTCGATCCTGGAAGACCGCCTGGAAGAGCTTCAAGATGCATCAAGTAGACTAAGTAAACTTTTATATTTTATATATTTTTTTATACTGTATTTGTTATATATTTTTATATACTGTATTTGATACATTTGATATACATTTGATATATTTGTATTTTGCAATCCTTTTCATGTGATTGGTCTGTGGCTTTGTAGTTTTGTTTGCATTTCTTTTCGGCCTGTCAGCAACAAGCAGAGCACAATATATAACTTGCTCAGTAAATGTACAATAAACTCCGGTCCAAGATGGTCCAAGCATGCTTTAAAGTGACCGATTTGAAATGTTTTGATCCGCTTTGGCTGAGGTCGGTCGGCTCTTCGGTGATTGAGGCACTTTGGTATTGCTTTCCATCTAACTTAAGAGCGTGAGACAGCTCTTTCCCTCTCTCTCTCTCTCTGCATATATACACATATACGTATGTATGTGTATATATATATATGGGATTGCATGGGTATAGTTCAGTCAAGAGCTGAATGCAGTGCTTCAGAAGTTGTCATCGAATTCATAGAAGTTGTCCATGTTTCACAGAAGTTGTCATCGTTTCACAAGCCCCTAATAACGTTCGTCTTTCAATGGTGTGGAATGGACAGCTCTTCCAGGAAAGCTCTTCACCATACTATCCCCATACTGGAAGTTGGGAAGCAATACTTATATATGTATATATTTATATAAGATATGATTATATATTTGTATATGTTTATCAAAGGAAGTTGGGAAGCAACACTTCCGAGTTACGAATGACTTTTACTTGATGCAATTGACTATGGTGAAGGGTGGTAGATCACAGAACAATATATTATCTAACAATACAGAAGCTATGACACAGGGTGGTGACGAAGGGAAGTGGTGAGGAAGGGAAGTGGTGAGGAAGGGAAGTGGTGACGAAGGGAAGTGGTGAGGAAGGGAAGTGGTGAGGAAGGGAAGTGATGATGAAGGGAAGTGGTGAGGAAGGGAAGTGGTGAGGAAGGGAAGTGGTGACGAAGGGAAGTGGTGAGGAAGGGGAGTGGTGAGGAAGGGAAGTGGTGACGAAGGGAAGTGGTGAAGGGATGTGGTGAGGATGGGACGTGGTGAGGAAGGGAAGTGGTGAGGAAGGGAAGTGGTGATGAAGGGGAGTGGCGCGGAAGGGAGGTGGGGACGATGGGAAGTGATGAGGAAGGGAAGTGGTGACGATGGGAAGTGGTGAGGAAGGGAACTGGCAACCATGAAGGGGAGTGGTGCATGATGTTGCAAGGGCTCTGTTTTGGGGAGGAAGCCGGAGCACGAAACCTTACGTTTTTCCGTGTAAAGTGGCTGCAGCCGGCGATGAAAGGTACCTCGTGTGTGCGGCGGGTGCGGCTGGGGTCGTTCCGGACGCGATTGGTTCCTTCTATGTGTTTTGCAACAAGTGGTTGTTCCTGTGTGCGTAGTTCTATGCGTTTCTTGAAGCTGTGGTGGCAGATCGCATTGGAATGGC
>Ga0126342_10014137_pt1 | contig 14109 bp, 16 predicted proteins | sample Cyp1metagenome_FD_92528 | JGI IMG/M metagenome (GOLD analysis project Ga0126342, IMG submission 92528) | Coral microbial communities from Lord Howe Island, Old Settlement Bay, Australia - Cyphastrea 1 metagenome | ecosystem: Host-associated > Invertebrates > Cnidaria > Coral ...
ACTATACATAAAGGACTAAAAGGTGATTGCGCAAGTTTCTTTGTTAGCAGGCCTATTTGCATTCGTTAGGTTTTACCTGGGCGCCAACCTGTGTTGGCGGACCCTAAACCCTAAACCCTAAACCCTAAACCCTAAACCCTAAATTTTAGGTGGCTTGTGCCAGGTGTGCGCCACGAAGTGTCTTACGAGGGGTTTAGGAAAGAGAGCGTGTGACAAAGTTGTGTGTGAAAAATGGTGTGTGACAAAGTGGTGTGTGACAAAAATGTGTGTGCAAGATGGTGTGCCAAAGATAGTGGGTGACAAAGTTGTGTGTGAAAGTTGGCGTGTGAAAGATAGTGTGTGACAAAGTTGCGTGTGACAAAGTTGGTGTGTGCGCCAAGTGTGTGGCAAAGTTGTGTGTAAAAGATGGTGTGTGACAACGGTGGTGTGTGAAAGATGGTCTGTGACAAAATGGTGTGTAATAGATGGTGTGTGTAATAGATGGTGGGTGAAAGAGGATGTGTGAAAGATGGTGTGTGACGCGAACCCGGGATACAGAATCAAAACCAAGAACCCCACACAAAAATGTGGGGAAAAAACGCGAAAATAACCGCTTAAGGCAAAATGGCATCACAGTAAACCGGCGAAAAAATAGCAGAAAACGCAGGTTTGAGCTAATCCGTTTAGGGCAAACCGGCAAAAACACGCAAAAACACGTGGTTTTTGCTTAATCCGTTTAGGGCGTCTTGTTTAATCCGTTTAGGGCGTCTTGACAGGGCCAAAAAAATTTGCCCGCAGACAAAAAAGAAGATAAAAGGCACCAAAAAATGTGTGAAAAAACGCGGGTTTTAGCTAATCCGTTTAGGGCACATCGGCAAAAACATGCAAAAACACGTGGTTTTCGCTTAATCCGTTTAGGGCGTCTCTCCGGGGCCAAATTTTAATCCGTTTAGGGCGTCGTGCCCCTAAAAAGAAATTGCTTTACTTATTCCTTCTGAAGCGAGGAGTTTGACTATGGCGACCCTTCGTGTCGGACCCTAAAGTCAGGCTGAGGGCTCGTGACGCAGCCTGCAGAGCCCGAAGCCGTCCGAGCGGTCAGCGAGCGACTGAAATCAGATTCTGGTGGCTCAGGTTAAGCTGAGCCACTGCCGCCTAGCTGCTTTCAACTTGTGATAACGCGTACGCTTGTAGCTATTACAAAGGTACAGACCCTAAACCCGGGAACTTTTGCCGGGGTATCCTGCCATTTTTGCCGGGGTATCCTTGCCCCTTTGCCGGTGCATCCTGGCCCCCCTCCTGGGGAAGGGTGCTTCTGGCTGCTCCTGGCTTCTTCTGGCTGCTCCTGGCTGCTCCTGGCTGCATCTGGCTGGTCCTGGCTGCTCCTGGCCTGGCTGCTTCTGGCTGCTCCTCGCGGCTCCTGGCTGCTTCTGATTGCTCCTGACTGCTTCCAACTGCTTTCGGGCTGCTTCTGGCTGCATCCGGCCAGGATTTGGCCAAAAACGGCCGTTTCCCACTGATCCCAGAAGAGACATTCAATAGCCGAAATTGCTCCCAGCGGCAGGGTACCAAATTGCGGCAGACCCATCCCACCCGACCAAGGAGGGGTGGCCACCAGACCGGCGGCTGACCTTCTGCTGGGCCTGGCTGGCAAGTCGATTTAATCCATTCCTGACCAGGGCAGGGACGTATACTGCATGCTGCAGTTGGAAACAGGCTCGGCTGGGTGAGGTAACAAGTGGCTCCCGCCAAGCATATCGAAGGCCCCCGCCAAGGGATCACACACTGACTTTAGGAACTAAACCCTAAATTGATTTCTGCCGGGTGGCTGGGGTGGGATGCCTGCGCCGCACAGGGAGCACGACGTGGGCCCGTTAAAGAAGCATCTATAGGGCCCACAAAGCGCTCCCAAATAACGTGACCACACCCTAAACCCTAAACCCTAAACCCTAAACAGGCGAGCCGCCCACGCGCGACTACTTTTGCACATCCTAAACCCTAAACCCTAAACCCTAAACCCTATCCAGAAGCAGCCAGAAGCAGCCAGAAGCAGCTCGAAGCAGCTCGAAGCAGCAGCCCAGCAGCCAGAACCAACCTCAAACCAACACCAAAAACTAGGAAAATAGGAATTTAAAAAATAGGAATTCCTTGCAAATTCCCTTAATAAACCCTAAACCCTAAAACATCCCTGACAAGGGGGGAAACCTTTAACCCAAACTTCCCAAACCCTATCCAGAAGCCTCAAACTTTAACCCTAAACCCTCCCTGACAAGGAGGGAAGCCTTTAACCCTAACTTCCCAAACCCTATCCAGAAGCCTCAAACTTTAACCCTAAAACTTCCCTGACAATGGGGGAAGCCATGAGGTCCCTGATTCGTGAATCAGGTGCCATCACCCTTCCCAGCACCCTTCCCCACCTTAAACTTTAACCCTAAACCTTCCCTGGCAATGGTGGAAGCTTCAAACATCACAAACCCTAAAATCACAAACCTTCAAAAACCTTCAAATTCCTAGAATTTCTATAGGTTTTTCACTGGAGCATTGTCACAGAAAACCAAAAAACACAACCTAATTCTGAAGATTTTCTCTCTTAGTCAACAACCTTCAAAATCACAAACCTTCAAATCCCCCGAGTTTCTATAGGTTACCCCCCATTTAAACCCTAAACCCTAAATTTTAGGTGGCTTGCGCCAAGTGTGCGCCACGACGGGTCTTTATTATTGGTCCGTGTCGAAGCAAAACCTGGCCGCTACATTTTTCATATTGCAGCCCAAAATGGCCTTCCTGGGGGCCTCCCGGAAGGTTTCTGGGAACCATCTCCGAAATTCTCAGGAAGCTTCAAGGATCTTCCGAGAAGCATGTGAAAGGCTTTCTGGGAAGCTTCTGCCCAGAGCCTTTGCGAGCCGTTTGTAAGCTTCCTTGGAGCCTCAAGCATCTAGCACGGACTAAGAAAAGGGCACCCCATGATTTGTAGCTTAAGGCGATGTGCCCCAAAGGAAAGGAGCGCCTTTAAAAAAGGTCACCTCATGGAATACCAAGAAAAATGGAGCAACCATAATCTAAAAAAGGGCACCCCATAATTTGTAGCTTTGCGCGCTGCCCCCCTAAAGAAAGAAGCGCATTTAAAAAAGGGCACCCCATGGAACACCAATCTAAACTAAAAAAAGCGCACCCCATGATTTGTAGCTTTGCGCGCTGTGCTCCTAAAGGGTACCCCATGGAACCCAAAGAAACCACCTAAGAGAAAAAACGCCTTTAAAAAAGGGCACCCCATGGAACGCCAAAAAAAAAGGCCAAAACATAGACTAAAAAAGGGCACCCCATGGATTGTGGCTGGATTGAAGCTTAGGGCGTGGCGCCCCTGGAAGCTTGTGAAAAGCTTCTGGTAAGCTTCTGGCAACCTTTTGGGAGCCTTCAAGGAAAAATTTGGGCTCTGGGAGCCTTTGGGAGCCGTTTGGAAGCTTTCGGGGAGCGTAAAGCAGCAAGTATGGACTCAGAAAAGGGCACCCCATGATTTGTTGTTTTGCGCGCTGTGCCCCTAAGGAAAGAAGCACCTTTAAAAAATGGCACCCCATGGAACACCAAGAAAAACGAGCAAGCATAAACTAAAAAAAGGGCACCCCATAATTTGTAGTTTTGCGCACTGCGCCCCTGAGGAAAGAAGCACCTTTAAAAAAGGGCACCCCATGGAACACCAAGAAACAAGAGCCAATCTAAATTAAAAAAAGGGCACCCCATGATTTGTAGCTTTGCGCGCTGTGCTCCGAAAGGGTACCCCATGGAACCCAAAGAAACCACCTAAGAGAAAAAACGCCTTTAAAAAAGGGTACCCCATGGAACGCCAAGAAAAAAAGGCCAAAACATAGACTAAAAAAGGGCACCCCATGGAACACCAAGAAACAAGAGTCAATCTAAACAAGAAAATGGGCACCCCATGATTTGTAACTTTGCGCGCTGTGCTCCTAAAGGGCACCCCATGGAACCCAAAGAAACCGCTTAAGAGAAAAAACGCCTTTAAAAAAGGGCACCCCATGAAAAACCAAGAAAAAAGAGCAAAACCTAGACTAAAAAAAGGGCACCCCATGAGTTGTGGATGGATTAAAGCTTAGGGCGTAACGCCCCTTAAAAAATTAAAAGGATCTGTTTAAGCATTTCTGTAGCACAAAGGGGATTTGACTAGGACGACCCTTCGTGTCGAACCCTAAACCCTAAACCGCCAAAAATGTGATCCAAAGGACCTCAGAAATGCAAATGGTCACGGGGACCACTTGATGAGCACAACGAATCCAGGAAAAAATTGTACCGTTCCGTCACAGCAGCACACGACCTTATGGCCATCATCTCCCAGTTTCTAGCAGCAACACGAGCATCGTGCCAGGACTGCAAGTTGGACCCAAGGCTACGAGTGGCACGCCACTCACCTGCCATGGAATCAGCTCGGCGATTCCACGCACGTAACTGTGCTTCGCTTGCAAGAGGATGAGGTTTCCAGTGAGGAACTATCCGATCATGGGCGGGGACCCAAAATAAATGCACATGTAGTCCCATAGCATTTGCACGGCGCTTCCATCGCCTCAGCTGTAGGGCAAGCAACGGACGAGAGCTATCGCTGGTCTCGAAAGTACTCATAGCAGATATACAATCAGTGACTAAAGTAATATCACCAGTAACTCCGCGTTCACTTAAAGCATATGCGGCATTGCACACAACACCCAGGGCATCAAGTTCTGCGCGGACGGGCGTTTGATCTTCGCCAGACGACCCTGTGGCAGCCGCAAAATTGACTGAAGGGATCACCACACTGAAAGCAGAAGCACCATGTTTGGCCGCTCCATCCGCGGCCACAAAAATATGTTTATCACCTTGCAGAGCACGATCAAGAAATCGCGTCGCATCTGCTACAAAAGGCACAAAATTTGAAGAAGAGGGAGCAGCAGGCCGTTCATGCACGACTTTAGCAAAAAGTCGTTCTTCAACCCTGTCAACAGGTGAAGGGACTCCATCGCGTAGGTCAGCTGTATGAGGACACACACACAACAAATGCACCCTGGAAAGAACGTGGATGGTCGTCCTGAATCTGCATTCCAGCATTACAAGACCAAAAGGAGCATCCAATTGCAAGCGCCGCATGGTACATATCACGACTACTGTTTTCGTCCCACATGCATCGATGCCCCTCAAAAACACACAAAGTATTGGGAGGAGGACGTGTTGAAGTAGAATGCAAAGTCAGGGTCGTCTCCAAGCCTTCGGCTGTCGCGGAACTCTCTGACTCGTGTCTGCTATACCTGATCCAAGTTGGTGGCAGCATCGAGAGGCCCAGCAGCAGCCTCCGTAGCATAGCGTCCCGGCTTCTCACATGCCGCTGCAGCGCCTGGGATGGGAGAGAATCCATTGAATCTTTGCAGATGCCGCCGCGCAAAAAGTAAAATTGTGGCCGCAACGCCACAGACATGGCAGCTTTGGCCTACTGTATATACAGAAGGGGGTGCGAGCCAACAGGACGAAACCCTGCAGAGGCAACCCTAGGATACTAATGATACTCACCGTGCCCAATGAAACCTGTGCGGACAAGCCGAATCATGCAGTGCAAAAGGCACGAAGCGACAAAATAACGTGGGAAAAAACGGCGTCGGTGAAGTAAGACAAACCAGGCTACCACCCGCGAACGCTCACCGTATGTTCTATCCAAGGAAGGTAGCGTCACAAGGGAAGCCGTCTCAGTCCGATGCAGTCAAAAGGCGGAGAAGACCTGGAACTTAAGCTTCATCAAGAAGAGCCCGTGTGTCAGGGATGGTGGCCCGCCGTCGGGGCACTGCGTGAGCATTTTCTCGATGCAGGGTGATTCCAAGTGCTTGGTAGAGCCTGCTAGTTTCGAGAGAAGATGGTTTCCCAGTGCGAGCAGCCAGAAGCCATGGCCAGAACAGGTGCACCCACCGCTTGAAGCCAATATTGCGAAGGCCATAAAGAGGCTTCTTCATCACCATGAACAACAAGACCTGATTGGACTCCCTGACAAAACTCCCAAACCTGACCTATTGGGGGCAGGGTGTGTGGATCGCGACTCGACCCTGTTAAGGAGGTTGCAGCGCTGGCCCGATAAAGGGGAATTGGAAGCCTCCCCGTCCTGTCTCATATCTGACACATGGAGTCTTGCAACAGGGCATCCTTCTGATCGGGGGCATGTCCATGGATTGTAGCACTGGGGTGGCTGGGTCAACTCCCATATAAACCATTTCAAACACTAACCCCCACAGCGCCCCGGCCTCATCCACGTCTCCTCGCAGCACCAACATGTTGATATGCTGGCTAAAGTCCATCCAAGCACCCGTAGACAGAAGGGTCTCATTGGTGTGGACGGCGAGGTGGATGCCCCGCGTGGACATATAGCCCAAAAGGTAGGCTCTCTACCCCAGGGATATCACGTGTTCTGTGGTCACTCCACAATACGCCTAGACCCAAACAATCAAAACACTTAAACAAAAATAACATGGTGATTAGAAATAATCAATGCAAACCCAAGCCTTCCAACACCTAATATATATATATAATAATTCAAAATTAAGATAAATTTCGGTAGTATCCTCAACATACAAAATATTTTATTTTTATATGTATGCAAATACAATAAATACACGTATAAAAACCAAAAGAAAAAAATCCGAAATCTTCTCCGGACTTTCTAATTTCCGGAACCCGTTGATCCGGAACCCGTTGAACCTGACCTAGCCCTGCACCAAAAATTCCCACAACCTCCTCCGGAATTTTTTCCACACCCCCGAAACCTTCTCCAGAACCCTGTTGAACTTGACCTAGCCCTACACCAAACAAAGCCTCCCAAACCTTCTCCGGAACCTCCTCCGGAATCCTGTTAAACCTGACCTAACTCTGCACCAAAGCCTCCCAGACCTTCTCCGGAACCTTCGGAAGCTTCTCCGGAACCTTGTTAAACCTAGCCTTCCACCTATACCAAGGCATACCGGAGCTATTCTGGGCTAAAGACCCCATTAACTTACGCTATTAGAAAATTACTTTACTTCGTGTAATCCCCACCATGACATTTATTTATTTTTTATTGGCAAATTTTTTTATTGGCAAATTTTCTGGCATTATATCTGACATATTTTCTGGCATTCGATCTGGCATATCTTCTGGCATTCTACCTAGCATATCTTCTGGCAGATGTTCTGGCATATCTTCTGGCAGATGTTCTAGCATATCTTCTGGCATATCTTCTGACATATCTTTTAGCATATGTTCTGGTATATCTTCTGGCATTCCATCTGGCATTCTATCTGGTATATCTTCTGGCATATTATCTGGCAAATTTTCTGGTATTCCATCTGGCATTCTATTTAGTATATCTTCTGGTATATTATCTAGCAAATCTGTTGGCATTTTATCTGGTAAATATTCTGGTACTTTATCTAGCATATTTTCTAGCATTCTAGCTGACATTTTATCTGGCATTCTATCTAGCATACCTTCTGGCATTCTATCTGGTATATCTTTTAATATTTTATCTGGCATATCTTCTGGCACTCTAGGTGGCATATTTTTTGGCGTGGATACTCGCGGTTAAGGTCCGGCAGGGAACACTAGGCGTGGATACTCGCGGTTAAGGTCCGGCAGGGAACATTAAACGTAGATGGTCGTAGTTAAAGTCCGGCAGGGAACACTGGGCGTGGATGGTCGTGGTTAAGGTCCGGCAGGGAACACTGGGTGTGGATGGTCGTAGTTAAGGTCCGACAAAGAACATTGTAAATCGCGAGTTGTAGTTAGACGAAAACGATAAAGACGAGAGGACGACAAAAACGACAAGGAGGACGAAGAGGAGGCAGGAAGCATAACGCATAACGAGGCAGGAGGCGGTAAGAGGTGGCAGGAGGCGGCAGGAGGCGGCAGGAGGCAACTAACATAAAATCTAACAACCCTCACCTAGCAGGTAAGGAATAATCAATTCTAAAATTCAAAAATTTATATTTTTTTTAAAATTATTTACATAATAAATTACTTATATGTTTAAAATTTAAATCCCAATAATATAAATTTTGCACTTAAATATATACTAATTCAAAAAGAATATATTTAATTAAAATCCAAATTATAATATATTTTTCATTATCAATATCTCAATTCCAAGAAATTTTACAGAAAATAAGGTTATATATTGTGGATTTGCCGAAGCCGGACCGGGCAGCAAAAAGCAAAAAGCACCGGGCCTGATACTATTTTAATTTTAATAGCTATGTCGATGCCTCTAGTGCCCTGTTAACGCAAACCAAATGCTCCTGTATGCTTCATATACATTAGCCACCGCCTTCTAATGAGATGTCAAATAAAAAAGCGCCTATTTTTTATGTGCTTTGGGTTTCAAAATTCTTCGTTCAAGAGTGTAAAAATCCTTTTGAGAAAAAATGTGGCAGTCTTTGTAACATTCCCAAGAGGTCCGCGTATCAAGATCTTAAAGATCTTAAACGCACCCTATGCTCGAGGTGCCTGTGCGAAAACTCTGGTGGGATGCGGCCCCAGTGCGGAAGGACTTGTCGACAATTTCCAAGGGTTCTCGATGCCGCGTCTCACATGATCATGTCTTGGAGGCCTCTTCTGGGTTTCTCAAGGGGGGCAAAGCGTGATGACTAGTAGCATAGCCGACCCGTGTCCGACAACTTCTGCGCCAACCGCTGTACTTACATGCTTATGAGGTCAAGTCCAGTACGAGCGAAGACGGCGCCAGCTTTTGAAACTTGTCACGCTTATGGCGCGCTTGGCTTGAGCTCCTGGCATTTCTGCTCTGTTCGGAGTCTCTGCCCCTCTTCTTTTCCTGGAGCTTGCTGGCCACAAGCAGCGCTTGACTGCAAAGCGTCTGGCACTTCTGACCTGTCAGATCCATACTGCTAAGGTGCTTCGCAACATCTCGGACAAAGCGTTGGTCGCCCTGCGCTTGCAGTTTCACGGCGTTTTGGATGGCAACGCGGAAAGGTGGAACCGGTGAAAGCGGCTGGTGGCTTCTCATGTTTTGGCTGCTTTGGCACGATCCAAAGCTCGGCAGTTTGCCTGGGTCAAGCTGAATAAGGGTGGCTGCTGCTGCCCATCTTACAGGCCACGAGGAATGACACAGAAGCTCTGCCACAGCCTGGGGCTGCATTTCGCCCCGTCGGGCAGGAAAACAATTCATTATATAGAGAGGTTGGATGATGTTGCCGGAAGCAAGAACCAAGGGGCATACGTGTAAATATACACTAAACATGTATGATGCACAACTTTGCCACCGTCAATGCTTTTAGATCAGAAATGATCGTAAGGAAGCCTTGTGATGCATTGACCATCTTTGACCTATCAATACATATATCACATATGTATATGAATGTATGCATGGCGTTTGCCCTCCTTTGCCCTGCTCCGTCAAATCTTTTGGCAAAGGCACTTCAACTGCTATGTGCTTTCCATCCCTGACTGTCGGGAAAAGGAAAGGCAGAGCGAGGATGGCGCAATGCTTTCTGGACCTTGGGGGCGCTCCCAGCACAAGGCGGGTGATGCTTGTGGAGCTTTGAAACCCTGAAAACATGATCGGGCCGCTGTCCCTGAAAAAGCGCCGTTTTTTGGAACACTGGGGGTATTCCAAGCTTTCATGAGGTGACCCTTGAAAAGCCGAAGTTCAAGGTTAAAAGCGCGACCCGGCCACAAGATACTGGCAAGAAAACTTGGCGACGTTTATGCACATCTCCCTCCTGCTATCCTGTCAACTGATATCAAAGGCAAACTGGCTTTCTGGTGCTGCTCGCCCCGGGTGTTTGGGGATGAGGCTGGAAAACGAAATTTTAAAAACAAAAAACTCAAGCTGGACCATTCAGGGTTAGCCCGTGGAAAAGATCAAATTCGAATTCAATCTTTCTTGAATTTGAATTCCAGACTCGCTCTTTTGCGGATATTGTTGGGGTACTTGATGCGCTCGAAAACACTGCGTTACGACAGGAGGTCGCAGTTAGCAAAGACGCACGGCAAGAGTAGTGCACTCAGGAAGATGCGAGGGCATCATCGAAGGAAGTTATATGGACAGTTATATGGAAGTTATATGGAGCAGGTGGGAAGAGTCAGAGGAGAGAAAAGAAGAAGAACGAAGATCAGAATACCCATTGGGTGGCAGGAGGGGGTCCAACCCTGAAATAGCAGACCAACGGGCTGTTTTCCAGGGGGGCCTTTCCCAGCATACCCCTTCTGAGCCCTTCTGAATGGATAAAGTCTAAGGGGCCCAAGTCTAGCATTCGTAAAGCGGCAATTTTTTCTAACAGCTAACACTTAACTTGGGCAGGGGGGCCATGAGTATGGAGCATGTTGGGCCCTCCAAAATGTCCAAAGGTCGGGCCCCTCGAAATATTTTGAGCACGTTGTGGATCTGGAATACGTATACGCTTGATCTGTGAATCTTTTGAAACCATGGACCTCCTGGATTTTAGCCCTTGTTTTTTTCTGCATGCCCCAGATAAGCTGGCCGCTTTGAAAGGTTCTCAACAGAGATAAAGTTGATAAAACATGTCACAACTAACTTCCCAGGAAAACAATTTTTTGCGCACCTTAATGCCATTGAGAGATTCATCTATCAAGGTTAGCAGATACAGATGTTATTTTCAAGTTTTCCCTCCAAGCTTCAAGAGCAAAGATTGGATTGGACAAGGTGAGATGTTAGTTTCCAGGATTTGGTAACCTTTTTTGGAATCAATTTCAGTGTGTCCTTGATGTGCAGGAGACTTTGTCCTGGGTTTGATTTTTTACAAATAGTGCAAGCTTTTTTGATGCTGATTTTGCAGAGAGGTTGGTATCTCAAGGTTGGGGACACTGGTTTTATTTCCTGGATCTGAAGATGGACCGGGTGAGATGTTGGTATCCAGGATTTGGCTGCGTGCTTTTTGGATCAATTTCAATATTTGTCCTTGATGTGAAAGCTCAACAAAAAAAGGATTTCAAGAGGAGATAATATTGACAAGGTTTCCGTGGTGCGAAAGCTGATAAACATGGCACGCTTCCCAAGAAAAAAAAGTGCACCTTTGGTTGATGCCTGTTTTGCGAAACGGTTCATCTATCAAGGTTGGCCTCGCCGTGTCTATGGGGGAAGCTGCAAAACATGTCTTTTTCCAAGGTTTCCAAATAGGTTTCAATATTCTTTTGTGTGGCAGGTGTGGCATGTCGTGACATTTTTACGTGGTTGAAAAATGCTGAAAATCGCTTTGTGTGACAGACGCAATACTATTGCAAGGTTTTAAGAAGATTTCATGTTTCGTGGCAGGCGCAGCGCTTTGGATACTTCCATCGTGATTTCGCGCGGCAGGTGCGGCGCATTGAATTAGACGTGTGCTCTTGCGGGTTTTTTGCGAATCGCATTGTCAGGGCTGCATGGAGTGGTGACAACGTGCAAATCGCGTGGCAGGGGAAAGACATCGTGCGGATGTCATTGACATTTTGCGTGGCAAGGGCAGCGTTTGGCGCAAAATTTCGGACACTCTACGCTTTACACTCCGCCCTCCACACTTTACACTCTACACTTTAGTCTCCACACTCTACATTTTACACTCCGCAACCTCCACTCTACACTTTACACTTTACACTCCGCACTTTACACCCTACACTTTAATCTCCACACTCTACACTTTACTCCCCCCAAACCACACTCGACCCTTTACACTCTACCCTTTACACCCTACACGCCACACTTTACACTTTATACCCCCACTCTACACTCTACACTTTACACTCCCCCCTCCCCCCTCCCCAACACACTTTACACTTTACACTCCACGCATTACACTGTAGACTTTACACTTGACACTCCGCACTCTACACTTTACGCCGCATTTCACACTTTACACTCTGCACTTTACACTCCCCACTCTACACTCTACACTCCCCTCTCCCCACCCTACACTCCACACTTTACACTCCACACTTTACCCTTTACACTCCACACCCTACAGTTTACATATGACACTCCACACTCAACACTTTACACTCTACACTTTGCACTCCACACTCTACACTTCAAACTTTCCACCCCGCACTTGACACTTTACTCATTTCACCCCACGGTCCCCACTTCACATACACACTACATTCCCCACTCAGCACTCCACTTTCTTCACACGCCACGCTTTGCACTCCACCCCCTTCCACATTCCACACCCTGCAGTGTCTACAATCTACAGTGCATGGGAACGATAACATGGGAAACATCTTCAAGGCTGGACTCTTCAGGTAACTTGTTTCACAAGTTAATTTTTTACGTGGCTGCATTCGGGTTCGTGGGCTGCATCTTGTTCCAATGTTGAAAAGTAGGCTCGCTAAAGCGGCGGGTGCTGAGCCATCTGGCCACATGAGAGATGAAAAATGGCACGCCGTTGTGGCCCAAAACAGATTTCGAAGTTAAAAAATGAAAAGCACAACGGGTTCGGAGCACTTTGAGAAGTTGAGATGTCTAAAAAGTGCTCGCCGTTGTGGCCTGAAGCGCATTTGAAAGTCAAAATGTAAAAATGCACCTCAGTGTCGGCGCCCTTTTGGAAGTTGACATGTCGAAAAAGTGCACATCGTTGTGGCGCGAAGCACATTTCCAAGTGAACATGTACAGTGTTGGACCAGTTTTGGACGTTGAGATGTTGAAAAAATGCACGCCGTTGTGGCAAGAAGCACATTTTGAAGTCAAAAGTCAAGCGTTCTGTCTCGGACGACTTTTGGAAGTTCAGACGGCGAAAAAGTGAACAATAACACCAGCACTAACCTTCACACTAACACTAGCACTAACACTGACACTACAACTGCAAGTGCCACTGCAAGTGTAACTACAATTACAAGTACACATGCAACTACAAAACGCAACAGCAACAACAACAACAACAACAACAACTACTACTACTACTACTACTACTAATGCTACTGCTAATGCTACTGCTACTGCTACTGCTGCTGCTGCTACTACTACTACCACCACCACCACTACTACCACTACACGGCTATGACAACGACTACGACGACGACTACTAAGACTACTACTACGGCTGCTACTACCAATACTGCTGCTGCTGCTACTACTCATACTACTCCTACTGCTACTGCGGCTGCGACTGCAACTGATAGAGCAAGAAAACAACCAAGAACTATAATTGTTATTGCTAGAACTATTGAGTAGTACTACGTAGTACTACTTACTACTAGTTACTACTAGTTACTACTAGCTACTACCAGTAGTACCGCACAAGGCGGTGGCGGAAGTTTCAAAAATAGGAAACCTATAGGAGAGATTGGTTGTTGTGAGTCACGGATGGCAGAGCGAATCCACTGATGGACCGACACCTGGTGGCAGTTGTGTTTTTTTGGAGTAGTTGCAATGGTTGCAGTGGTCGCCTTCCCGCAACTGCTGGATGTAGAGTGGTGTAGCGCAGTTGTAGCTGTAGTTGCAGTTGTAGCTGTAGTTGTCGTGTAGTGTAGTGTGATGTAGTGGAGCTGTAGCTGTAATGTAGTGTAATTAGCGCATTTGCAAGTGCAGTTGCAGTTGTATTCGTGGCGTGGTGTAACTAGTGCAGTGTAGTGCAAGTGTGCTGTCGCGTAGTGTTGTGTAGTGTAGTCTAGTGTAAGGTAGTGTAGTTGTAGTTGTAGTGTAGTGTAGTGTGGTGTAGTGTAGTGTAGTGTAGTATGTGTAGTGTAGTGTAGTATACTGTTGTGGTAGTTGTAGCTGTAGTTGCAGTTGCAGTTGTAGTGCAATGCAATGTAATCAGTGTAGTGTAGTGTTGTGTAATGTATTGTGGTTGTAGTTGGATTGGTAGTTGTAGTGTGATGAGGTGTAATTGGTGTAGTGTAGTGTAGTTGTAATTGTCGTTGTAGCAGTGGTAGTAGTAGTAGTAGTCGTCGTCGTCGTCGTTGTTGTTGTTAGTGTAATTGGTGTGGTGTCGAGTAATTATATAGATGTAATTAGTGTAGTTTAATGATGAATGTAGTGTAGTATATTTGTATTTGTGGTTTAGCCGCAGGAAGTTTAGAAGTCAAACTTCCGACAATATGGACAAATGAAAAGCAGAGATGGAAAGAGTCAGAGAGAAGAGACGAGTAGAAGAGAGAAGATCAGAGAAGAGAAAGAGTCAGAAGAAAGAA
>Ga0126342_10014138_pt1 | contig 14108 bp, 11 predicted proteins | sample Cyp1metagenome_FD_92528 | JGI IMG/M metagenome (GOLD analysis project Ga0126342, IMG submission 92528) | Coral microbial communities from Lord Howe Island, Old Settlement Bay, Australia - Cyphastrea 1 metagenome | ecosystem: Host-associated > Invertebrates > Cnidaria > Coral ...
TGCCAGAAGATATGCCAGATAGAATGCCAGAAGATTTGCCAGATAGAATGCCAGAAGATATGCCAGAAGATATGCCAGATCATATGCCAGAAGATATGCCAGATAGAATGTCAAATAGAATGTGTCAGATAGAATGCCAGAAGATTTGCCAGTAAGAAAATGTATAAATGTCATGGTGGGGATCACACGAAGTAAAGTATTTTTTCTCTCTCTCTCTCTCTCTCTCCCCCCATCACCATCAGGTCGAAACCTGCCAGGTCCCATATTTCAAAGCCAGCATCGTGTGGCACAAACCTCTCAGCTGCATCTTGAAGCAGCTGCAAAGATATGTCCCAACGGACACACTTGCCACACGCCTTCGCAAGGGATGTCTGGCAGGTTATTGTAACCACACCTTGAGAGAGGCGGTTTTTTTACTGTACTGTATCTGTCTATGATTTCTTGCATTACACTTTTACCTCGTGATACACGTAGGGTGAAAACAAAAGGTTTATATTAACATATGATGCTATATAATGAATATTAATGAAAATTAATGAACATTAATGAAAATTAATGAATATGAATGAAAATTAATGAATATGAATGAAAATTAATGAATATTCTTGTTCACACCACCGGTCCAAAGTAGTGATACAACCTGCAAACGGTTAATCAACATAATCATTGGGATACACGATGCCTGTCCATGCGCAGCAAATGGTGTACAAATGAGCGACATGACGCTAGCAACAACCAACATGGGGATGTAAGAAAATAGCTGTGACCCCTCACCCTGCTACATTTGAACTTGTAAGCAACCCAAGAGAAACATATGGGTAGAGTTTGGCGAATTTCGAATAACATAACACATATATAAAATATCATAACATTATATATATATATATGAATATAGATTGTAATTAATCTATGTATCTGGGGGGTTTCTACACACACACTTCGCAGAGATCCAACTTTTGAGCTCAAATCTGCCATGGATATTCAGCAGAACTGACGTGTAATTACATGTGTATCCACCCAGAAACATCAAAAAGCTCACTGGGCCAAGGCGCACTCACGGCAGCGTTTAGAAGAATTGTATTTCTGCCTTTGCGAGTGAAGGTTACGGGCGATTCAACCATGGGGTTCATGATTCCCGCTCAATAGCGGTTTCAAGAGGCCAAGGGGAAAACAACTCAAAACAATATTGAGATAGCTCTCAAATGGAGGGTTCCTAAAATATGGGTACCCCCAAATCATCCATTTTAGTAGGAATTTGTATTATAAACCATCCATTTGGGGTACCCCTATTTTAGGAAACCTTTAATCAGCGCAACAACATTGTATTTCAACATTTCTGGGAGAACACATCCCGAATGGGATCGAATTCAATGTGCGACCAACCAAATGTTAAGCCTCTTTTGCGGGAATGATTTCTATATCGGGTTCTGTTTCCAAAATGGTAGAATTGTGTGACATGAGGGTTTATGGCTCAGAGTATGCAACGTAGTGACGTAGTGGCGCCACCTTCCATTCCTAAATCAGTCCAGTGGCGCAAACTCTTGGCATCCAAACTTGCCAAAAGTTGCAGAGCGGTCCTGGAAACAAACACATGGAGATTCAACACTTCAAATGCGGTGGGGACACATCTGTGAACCACCAACCATTGCTTGTCCGCATTGGAAGGGTCTTCGGATCTTGTGGATGCCATGCATTGTGGATGCCATGCAAGTATAGATAGTATAGTCTTACGTCCCTTTCATGAAGGAACTTATGTGAAAACAATGATTAGCCTGTGGTCAATCAATCATTCACAGGAACTGGTAGCGTTTCATCTGCTCATTTGCTGCTGAACTCATCGTTAGCATCTACAATAGTAATTTTTGGCTCTATACGCTGTCGATGAGTCAGTGGTTTCCATACATCATTCTCCGGTTGGTGCTTTTAACATGTTTTAACCCATCTCTCAAAAAGATATATAAGTCATCTCAATCAGCCCAAGTGCGGTTCAAAAAAAAACAAAACTATTTGAACCCTCTAGCATCCTCTAGCCAGTTATAAATTGTTATTAAACTCCCAATGATGGCCAGCAGAAACAACCCCCAGCAGTCCTCCAATCATCTCCTTAGTCAAAGCATGAGAGGAGGCAAAGGGGCACACGTCGCTCGTCCGTTGGGAAAAACTCCTCATGTCTATCACCAAGCGGCCACGGCGGCAAGCTGCAATATTCTTACCTGGGAGCGCGCTATATGGTGAACCAGCAAAGCATAGGGTTAAGCCACCCTACTATAGGTTAACAAGAAACTAACATATGAAAATCAATGAAGAAAGCCGCCAGGGCTTCAGAGAGGGAAACAAGGACACATTATAGCACATAATCTTTAATTCCACAGTTTTATTCTTACTCGCATCTATACCTAGACTTAAACAACAGTATACTGTACAATTCTACATGCATAGTAGATGACACGTCCATCCCCAGCCTTTTACACCCCCTCATACTTAAATGAAACCTATGAAACTTTGACCACGTGAAATCAAATTTGGGAACATGAAACGCCATACTGGTTACCCTCTGGTAACCTGGCAATCTAACATAGCTATGGAAAATTACAGCTGATTTACCGATTACTCTAACGAAAACAAACGTAGACCCTAATTACATTAAACCTACGTTTAAACGTAGACCCCGGTGAGCAAGTTTGCTGATCCAGGGTCTACACCCAATCGGGAAAGTCAGTGCACCGTCCCTCTGAAACACAAATCACCATGGGACGCCGCGCATTTGGGAAGTCAGAGAAGTCAGTGCAAAATCATGCAAATCAGCATGGGACGCCGTGCGCCAGCAATCATCTATTTCGTTTAATGTTCGGTGTTTTTTATGGCTGTAAAATTCGGAATCATATTGTGGACGCTGCATCTATGCAGTCATTGTTTTAGGTTGTTTTGAATGATTTTGTTGAAAAACACAATGGGACGCAAGTTTCACCACAACTACAGTCAAAGCGAAGCTACCAACCAAAGGGTGCAAGGACGGATGCAATATGATGCAATCCAAACAAACAGACAGTCATGACTGGCACGTGCCGAGCAGGCGTATTAGCGCATCGCCCTGCTCTCATGCCTGACAAGGCGAGTGTTTGCCGTTGGCCTCAAGCACGCAGGGCTCCCCGATCGCCGGGCAAGTGACGACTGTTGCGTGTGCCCCTTGTGGCGCACGCAGCTCGGTAGTGGGAAGGTAAGCAGCAGCAACAGCAGCAGCAGGAACAGCAGAACCAGCAGCAGTAGCAGCAGCAGGGACAAGACAAAACAAGGCAAGACAAGGCAAGACAAGGCAATACAACTCACGTATTTCCGGCGATACTCTGGCGATACCCCGGCGATACCCTAAAATGGAAAAAAAGAACCCCTCGCCACCAATCCCCCTCATCATTTCAACACAACCACTTCTCCAAATTTCAAAGTGACAAAACCCAATGCGATCAAATTCCCCATGGTACTGACACAATAGGTAAATTCCAAACTTGCAAAAACGCAGGTAAAAGTATCAATAATCAAAATCATGTTTTCCAAACACAAGCTGGACGCAGCACGCATCGACTTCCACAATTCTTTCCCCCCAACTAGACGCAGCAAAACATGTGAACGCATTGACTTTCCAAGTGGAGAGTATCTCTTCTTGTAAAAACATGTAAAAACCTATCGTTTCTCAGTTTTGGGAGTTACGTTTGTTTCCAGGAGTGTATATACCAATTTAACATAGTGATTTCCATAACTATGTCAGTTTACCAGAGCGTAAACACCCAAATTCCGGGCTCTTCACACCTACCCACAGCACCAAATCGACCAAGCGGCAAATTGCCTTGAGTTTGCTGAGCTGCGATGCCTCCATTGCCAGCTATCTGGCCACCAAAGTCCCTGAGAACAGCTGCTTTTTGTTTGAGAAATCAGGCACAGAGAATCAAACCTGATGTGTCCGGTTAAAGACACACGTTTCCCGAAAAAAAAACATGTTGATTGCAAGTGGCTGCTGTGTCTTTCCTACCAGGTTTTAATTACCAGCTGCGACTAAAAAATGATTTGCGCTAAAATTGTTCATCCAAATGTATGCAAATATATGAGTGTTTTCTTACCAGAAAATGTATGATAACAGAACGTGGTGACTGTAGCATCAAAGCAAAGTCAATTGTCATTTCGAACGCCCAATATTGGTTGAATATTGGCGTCCAGGAAATTGGACGAAACCAGCAGCAGTTCCAACTTCCACATCTCACCCGAAGAAACAGGTGGACTTATAGGGGACCAAACAGGGGGATGGGTTTATCAAGCGGCTTTACCACCCAAAAAGTTGAAAAATGATGAAAGCTATTCAAACGGCTAGGCTTGGATACCCTGCATATTCCTCAGCATGTTTTGATTGGGGGCATCAAGAAGCAATATATATATATATATATACATATATATATATATATATTTGTTTGAAGCAATATTCTGACCCAGGTGTGCCCACCAATATAGAAACCGAAGAACACCGCAATTTCATCAACAAGGCTCACAGGGGCCCGTCGCGTAGCGATCATTCTCACATCTAACCAGTGCCATGGCGCCAGCATCAAGGAGTACACCAAGATGACGTCACTTTTTGTACCCCAAAGTTCCCCAAGTTGGTTCATCAATAGGCGAGCTAACGGTTTTTTTGGGGGGCTATCTATAGTTGGAACTATATCATTGGGTCTGTAAACCAACCACACCCGGTCACAAAAATCATCAGTTTCTTGAATTTTGCGACCCCAAATCCATCAAACTTGAACAGTTTCAGTGTGAAGCGAATAATCTATGGCCCACCATAGGCACTCTGCATTTTTTTAGCTGATCAATCACTGTTTTAAACTACCTATCGAAGGTTCCACACTTATCACTACTTCAAACTGGATGCTTTCTCCTTAAGGCGTGGGTTGGAGCAGGCAAACTGGGAACCTAATTGGGAACACCAAAGGTGGGACTTTTATCAACAACTATGGATGGGAACCATTGTTCGTTGAAGGACCTTGAGATTGGGTTCCAGAGCAGCACATTTGCAGCAGGGATGTAGCGGCTGTATCGACAGCATAGACACATGGAGGACGTGCCGAGAATCCATGTTTGGATGGCTGGTTTCAAGCCAGCTCAAGGTTTCAGTGTCATTTGCACGACTCACACTGAAATCGGAAAACATGCCCCAACCAGCAAACACCTAAGATAAAGCAAACTAATAATCACAATACTTGCTGATATCTAAAACCATATATCATATACTTGAACTACCTATTCCGGATCTTGAATCATTGCAACCCCTCAACCTGCGCTGCAGCACCTTTTAGTGCCACAAAACTCTACGGCAAATCTCAGTTGGCTGCTGGAAAGTCCCTCCAGTTCCACCAACAATCTTGTGGCCTGAGGACCAACCAACAACCAGCACCCACAAGGGGCCCTCAATCTCGGGCTAAGTTGGTTGAACATCATTGATCTATGTACTATGTACACACACGTCACAAATATTTATGTATAGTATAAAAATATAAATATATTGAGTTAGGTTTTTTATAATTCGGATCTATTCGGATTATATAGTAGGTGTATATAGATTGGCTCCTCTAAGGGTGATGGTAGATAAACCCATACAATAGATTGGGCTATAAACCAACTCAGAACCAGGAAAGTAAACCAACAAACATAGCTGAGGGGCCCCTTGCTGCAACTGCTTGCTGATTTCAACCCTTTGGGAAAAAAACATTAACGTCAGTCAAATCCTAAGGTAAGGATGGACATTGGCAACAATTCAAAAAGGAAGCACCAAAAAATGGGAGATTGGGAGAGATGTACAACAATTAAGTTGTATACCGAATCCGATTCAACCGTATTGACAATGTATTGACAACAAAGAGCAGAGATGAAAACAGGGAAACTTTAGGGTACTACCTTCAGCAGCTCTGAGAAGTGTCCAGCACTCTCAACGGTACTGTTGTGTGAATGACGGGTTGCTCCATCAATAAGGTTTCATCTACTACATCTACCTAAACCCTCAACCCTTCAACGTTAACAATCTTCAACAACACATATTCAATAAATATCATATTATATAATTGATGCCTGCTTGTCGCTTGTGTCTGTTTTAGACTGGTGGGTACTCTGAGGAAAAAGGTCCTTTCTTGATATATCTTTTGGCTTCCGGATGGATGCGGTGGTTATGTTTTTTCTCATCTGAGGTCTCTTCATCTCCGTTCCAGGCACCACTGAAAAAATGATATTTGCACGAAACATCACCCTTTGGAAGGGGGTCAACCCCAAGAAAATAGACCACAAAACACTAAACTCCTACTAAGCAAGTGGTATCTGCTTTCATCTGGGGCTGCTATAATTTTCTGGGACCAGAAAGTGATCTTTGACCCCCCAAACAGGTGACAATGCCCTGCTTGAGTGGCATAATCCAGTTGTCCTGCCAGACTTGTCGAGCTCACTGCAGTGCAGTAATTCAGGGCATTGATCCTTGGTCAATACATTGCGTTGTGCTATGCCAGCTGTGTTTGTGCCCAGCATGTGCCCGGTATCAAAAAGTGATGTTTAATGTTTTTGTTTTGTGCAGGCTGCATTTCACCATTTCACCCTACCAGAATGAGATCAGAATGATAACAAAAAAGAGTGTCCCTTGTCATGCTTGTGATCATGCTAATGGAAATGGGCACACTGTGGTTGTCTTTTTTTCAAACCCATTTGGGGTGACGGTATATAATATACCAACCGCCAACACGAGGGAACCAACAAGAAATCATGAAAACGACTACCAAACACCTGCCCCAGAACGGTTACAGTAAATGGATGGGACACGGAAGGGGAGATTGTGCACCACTTGAGTACTTCTATGGGTTCCAAGTTATCCTTACAATAAAGCTATAGTAGTAAAGTGATGTAAAGTTTATATAGATGTACTAAAGAGTATGCACCCAGTTGGAATTTAACATATTTTGGGGTTGGGCCAGATTTGGTCCAATACTTCACGAAGTCATACTTGCACACCAACATTGTTAATCATGTTTCCTTACATTTGTTCTACATATAGTTCAGATTTGGTTCACCCTCTGGTAAACTAACATAACTATGGAAAATCACCATGTTTAATGGGTATATCCACTATTTCTATGGCTATTTTCAATAGCAAACTGTTAGTTTACCAGAGGGTACACACCGTTTAAGAACTGTTGAATCACCGTTGAGTCTTATCCTTCCATGGCTCCCCAGTTCGGCAACATGCATCAAAAAGGCAACAGCTGGACTTTTTTCCCCTCCTAGGCTCGAAGATCCTAAGGGAAAGCTCCAAAAAAGATACTGTAATGGTTAATGACCAGTGGTTAATGATGGTTAATGATGGTTATTATATGGTTAATGACCAGTGGTTAATGATGGTTAATAGTGCTATCCATATTGTGGTTAGTGACCCAAAAAATAGTTTCCATGTAATAGATTATAAGCTGGTTGGTGGTTGACCTACCCCTCTGAAAAATGATGGGGTGAGTAACAGCTGGGATGATGACATTCCCAATATGATGGGGAAATCATAAAGTCCATGTTTCAACCACCAACCAGATTAATATGGCCAATATATCTAGATATTCAGGGGCGATTTCCACAGCTATGTTGGATGCACCAAGGCACGTGGGGTTTTCTTCGCAGCAGGCGACAAGCAGCAGCTCCAGCACGTGTTTCCAGCTGTGGGACATGGAACTCAACAAGGCACCTAGGTGGCGCTAGGCTTCGAATCCACCACTTGGGATGAACTTGGTCCAAGTTAAACTGGCATTCCACCAGTGAAACTGAAATCAGTGAACCATCTTGGAATTCCCAACCATCTGAAATGATTACTGTAATGATGATGTACGGCACATTTTATGTAAGGCAAAATACGTATGACTGAAAAAAAACTTGCCTGAAAGGACCATTGATCATTGAACCACAGGAATGGGTCAATACAAAGTCCAAGTCAGGTTCCAAACATACGCCCCTGACCTGCAGGTGCCGAACCACACGAGTCATAAAAAGCAATAATATATATACATAGATAGATAAATAGATAGATAGATAGATAGATAGAGAAAGAGAGAGAGAGATGGATGGATGGATGGATGGATGGATGGATAGATAGATAGATAGATAGTTTTTTTTTGTCCATGTGCATCTTTATTTTAGTTATTTATTTGCATAATATGTATGTATATGTAATATGTATATATATATATTAATTTTACCGGTTAATTGCCTGTATGTATATAAACAAAACATACATATATATCCAGAATCTCATAGGGACTTACAAAAGGAGGCCTCTGGACAAAGGCCTTAATTTGGTACAAAGGTCTTAAATCTATATAGCCCCAAAAGCTATCATATACCTATCAAACCAACACTTAATGATTGTTTCAATAAGTTCCAATATTGTTCCAATAGGGCCCCGCTGGTAATGGTCTAATTGATCTATGTATATTTCCACTACACCAGGTCTTACGCACTGTCGATCATACATGTATATCCAGCACAACCAAAAAATGACATGTTTGTTGGGGATCCCCTTCCACGCTTTATTTATGGGCCTTTCCATGCTTTTTGTTTGGCCTTTTCACTGCATTTGAAGGCTTTTCCACGGTTGTTCCACGGCCATTCCACGGCTAACTTTGGGGGGGGGTCGAATACTTACCTACCTGTTTTCTTCTCGGAAAGTCACGAAATAGCCAAAAAACATAATTCTGACTTTGCAATTTTGTCCATCGATAAATCTTGGTTTTCTATTCTATATAAGTCTATATATCGTATCATATTGAAATCAAGAAACGCCTAAGAACATCTCTTGATGAAACCTTTGGGCCATCATGGCCACTGGAGGCAAGCATTTTGGCAAGATTATAGAGGGATCCGTCTCAAACAAGGTCGAGGCCTTACAAAAGGATGCCTCCGACTCCGACGCACAGGTACACATATACAATCATATACACATATATATATATATATATTTATAATTATATATATATATATATATATCACACTGGAAAGGTTTCCACGTTGGGTTTCCACAATCTCACCAAATTACCATCCCTTCTCCCGCAGAACATTGCAGTTGTGGGGTTACCGTATACCATGGTATATCCAAATCTTTTTCAAAAATCCAGCATCTATGACTCATCTCTTGAATCCCAATGCTATTTTTACATCATATGCATAATAGATATTCAAGTTATCATAGGCAACATAGTAAACCATCATAAGTAACATATGTTCATAAACCCCTACAATATTTTTTGAATCCCAATAGTATTTTATCATAATCATCTCTTAAACCCATGCTAATGATCCACATCACCCAATTCCCCGGATCCACCCTGGCCGCGGGCACTGGTCGTCAAAACGCTGGGTTGCAGCCGTTGTAGAGGCATCTCACCTGAAAGGGTGCTATGACAAGGGATTTCACCATGACTTGGGGAAGTTCATGGCTAAGTTGATGGAAGTTATAACTCCCATATCCTGGGATATCCTGGGTGGATTACGTGGATATTTAAACGTATATACTTAGTGGTGATTAGAAACCAACTTAAAAAGGGGTGGCACTTCCCTGTACAGTAGCATATAATATACTTATGTGTTTTAGTTCTGTAATTATTAGTGTGTGGGTGTTATTATGTGTTATTTGTTCAAATGTTTTGGTAACCCATTGAAGAATATTGAACGACCATTGCACATCATTTTTTTTATCATTATTGACGTGTTTGTTTTACCTGCATTTGATCATTTGTATGATATATATATATATACATATATATATATGTAAAACTGGTTGGTGGTTTTAATCATCTTGAAAAATATTAGTCAATGGGAAGGATTATGCCATATATTATGGGAAAAATGTTTGAAACCACCAACCAGAAATGATTGGCTTGCTCGTCGTTATGACATATACTGTTGACCATCCAACTATGAGAGGCACAGGACAGCCTCATCCATCTCTCTAGTTATCAGTCTAAGTCTATTGAAGAATCTTCATCCAGCAAGCCCTTCATCTCACCATAGCATCTCCCAAATGCCAAACACTTTCTATAAACAAAAAACACGCCAGCATATGTGCGATTTCACAAGTAATTACAAATGTGCAATTGTAATTTTTCCATGAGAATGAAAGCGCGAAAGCTGCAAAGGGAGCACCAGCAAACTGACAAAATTACTCCATGAACAATAGTTTCCCTCTCAGTCGTTGAAGATGCTGGAGAATCAGATTCCAAGTTGTGAAAGGATACGCGTGTCAATGTCATACGCAAATGTGCAATTGTATATGACCGTATATGGAAATAATTCTACATAAATGCTGATCTTCAACGGCCACAATTTGCCCGATTACATACGTTGCTGGACAATACTGGCAAATGACTATGGTTCGCTTTAACCCCCAAACAAAAAAACAACACATCCGCCATTTTTTTGGACAAGTCCTTCCCTGAAAATCATAAGTTCAAGGGTTTTGAAGTCGCGAAAATCTGCCCTTTGCATCGCGTTAGACCAAGGGGCTCCAATAGAGATCTGATACCATCTGCCAGGTGCCGCGATTCCCGGCAGTGCTGATGATGCTACTGCCTGGTGGCTTCGCCAAGATATTCTGCTCCTGTTCTTGGGACTGGAAACTATAGTCAAATAGCGGTGTTCATGTGTGCAAGCCGTTTTGTGTTGCAGTGGTGTTGTGATCTCATCCAGCATTTCAGAAGGATTGCAGTATATCTGTTGATTTACTGAGGTGTACTGTATATAGGGCAAAGGGATTTGTCCTGGGCGCCCATTTTTGCTGGGCATTTCATTCAGCTATTCGTGGCAAACAACTCATGCTTTACCTTCCCAACCCAGGTTGAACTGGTTCTCCAAGCAGAAAACCACGATAAATCAGCATAGCTAGCAAGTGATCCGCCTCAAACATCTTTCAGCAACTCACAACCATCCTTTTTGATGTATTCTCTGGGTCTTGCCTACCCATTTTGAAGGCACAAAAAGTTAGCAGCATGAGTTGGTGCATTGGTCTTAGTGTGGAGCTTCACAGTTCAATGCCGGTCGTGGGCGATGGATCGCCGCTCTTGAACATGACAGTCCCCACAAAAGAAGTCACCTTCTGACTTGGAGTTAACCATAACTTACTTATGCATATATCTATACATTTTGCCATATTCAATAAACATCTACAACTAAATAATGGAACGAGGACGTACCACGGTGACTCCATCTTGCTTCAAATGCTGTTTAACCATGTTTGGCCCCGTCCCTTGGCTCGGCGGTGTAAAACACTGCCGAGTCGCATGTGATGACATTGGCTGCACCGCTTCTCTGCACTTCTGGCAGCATCATGAGGCCTAAACCTCGACTTGGCCAAGGATAAACCTACCAATCATTACCAATCGGTGGTTGATAATAACATACAATTACCACCCATTGATTTATAAATATGTGGGGTGGTTTATGACTGCGTTTATCACATGATATAAGTTCAACATAAACGTAAACATCATTTACTATCATTTGCCATCATTTGCCGTATATGATTGGCCATGTTCACCTTATATCTAAAACCACAAAAGTACCCCAGCACCCTGCTGTTAACCAAAAGCCTCATCAAGGTCCCAACGCCTCACCGAGTCACGCCAACGAGTCTCACAAGCGCTGATCAACGCATTGAAGGTGATCAGGCTTGGGCACAGCTGGCCTCAACACCCCACACCAGCTGACCGGAGAAACAAAGATGGAAGCCTTACAAAGCACCAGAAACAAAGACTATTGGAGAAAAAAACATCTGGGGATTCCAGGTATGTGAGTCTTCATGTCTCAAACATTTTATTGTTGACATTTTGTTGGGTAGGTTTCACATCTCTCTCCCCGTTGCCAAGTGGCGCTGGGCCGCAGCAGCCAAAAGTCCCACGGCACGGGACCATTTCTCGCTCTTCTTGCACGAATTCATGGCCGAATTGAAGGTGATAATGTCGGGCGACGCTCCTTTAAGATGAGACGGGTCAGCTGGATGTTGAGGTAATTAGTAGCTTGTGAAAGCATAATATATATATGTGTGTGTGTATACGTATACACAATACCACATAATACCACTGAACCAGTGTAAAAAAAAGAGTTCTGACTGGTTGCTGACCTGGCACCAAGATCCGAGCATGCTACCGTGGCATGGCTCAAACTCATGGAATCATGCTGCCGTGGCAATAGCATTCCAGCTTCAGACTCCACGGCTTCCTTTTTGAATCGGAAAATTATCCAGGCAAATCCCTGTAATTCCATATAAACTCCATGTATTGGTCGGTTAAAGCCCAATATTGGTTGGCAACCCTTCTTTTGGGCCCACACGTGTACCCTGCAGGCGCTGCTGTCCGTGTCTCTCCAGACACATCATCACCTCCAAAGCCAAATCCCAACGCCCCTCACCGCCCTCAGCAGCATAGATCGAAAACCGCCTTTTCACCACCTTCAGATAGGTTAAGTGGGTATTGGTGGGTTAGTTATTAGTGGGTATTATATAATGGGTATTAATCATGAGCTAATTGAACCTAATTAGTTGGTATTAGTGGGTATGGCGGCATCGGCGGCATCCCTAGTATAGGATACCTTTTCGAGGTTACTATGGGTCCTATGTCCCTAAAATTGTTTTATATCCTTTTACGGTGCAGTTTATCACCAAAACATGATTCGTTAATGAAATCGAATTGGTCACATACACTATTGTCGAACAATATGGTACCACTACTCACTGTATTGGTCAGTCCAAAGCGACTAATTTCTTGACACCATGTTTCATATACTGAAGAGAGACAAGCTGGAAATAACCATCATAAAAAATGTAATTACAGTAACTTGGCTGGATTCTTTTTTGATACCTCAAACACAATCACAATCAATGACACACATGGCTGTCTGAAAATTGGGTACCAAAAAACATGATGTTCTGATGGACATTGTATTATTTTGCGGTATCTCTCCTTCATTTTCAGACAGACCCACATCATCGGTTCATGGGTTATTTTCCTATGTTAGCAACCCCGTCAGCCTATATATTCAACATTGTTAAATACTACCCGCTGGGAGAAACCCGGGTCTAGTACATATATTTGATCTATCCCTTTAGCCACACATCATCAGACCTGTAACTTCCATACCTTTTAAGGTCCTAGGGATCCAAAAAGTACAAAAGATTCATTGTGCGGTCCCATATGGCGGAGGATTCAATACCTTGGGGGAATGGGATTGCATCATCTCATATCCACAACTCATCTTATGGTCATATCCCCACTTTATATCACTTTATCATATATCCCCATAGAAAAGCACTTTCTGCCAGCAAACCTAAGAATTTAAGTCTCACCCAACACCGTCCAAGTCTTCCGTCCCAGTCGTGCAAGTTTCTGTGGCCGCTGCCGCAGCATTGAAAGACACCAGGAGCAACGAAAGATCTGGTGCTCCGCCAATCATCCCAGTGGAACCCTGGTCCAAAATAAAGCCTCAAAGACATAGAATAGCTGGAGAAATGAGTCAGTTTACCCTCAGGTGTTCGATTTAACATGGCTGGCTGCAAAATCCCCGAACTAAATGGACATGTACAGCTGGCAAAATCATCGAACTAAATTAAATGGTGGACTTTCCAGCCAGCCATTTCTGATTACCAGAGGGTAAAGCCACCCATAAATGGGGGAGCAAGTAATGAGAATGGGATATACGGTATACGTAATGAGGATATAAAGAAGGCCAAATGAGTAATGAAGCCACTTGGAACCAGGTGGTACCATCTTGAACGGCAGGAGTGCAGGAGGCTGTTTGATTATGTACATCCTGTACACTGGAGCATGATAAGTAATGATTGGTAATTGATATACATATGTATATTATATATATATATGTGGTATATATATATATGCATTAACAATCCTCTCAACTACTATCCCCAGACCCTAGGAAAATCATTGTAGACCCTGGATCTAGGGTCTGAAGTGGGGTCTGGGATGATAATCCCTAGGTGATTCCAGAAATATAACGGAACCATGCTAGACCTTACCTAGGGGTCCGGGAACTTGCACATAACA
>Ga0126342_10014139_pt1 | contig 14108 bp, 16 predicted proteins | sample Cyp1metagenome_FD_92528 | JGI IMG/M metagenome (GOLD analysis project Ga0126342, IMG submission 92528) | Coral microbial communities from Lord Howe Island, Old Settlement Bay, Australia - Cyphastrea 1 metagenome | ecosystem: Host-associated > Invertebrates > Cnidaria > Coral ...
AAAATTATGCTCCTGGATTTTGGGCACTTAAGCTACCCAGAAAATCAGGGTCTCCCGACTCAGAGGTCTCCAAAAGTTGTTCTGTAGAAAATGAGGGGGTTGATAAAAGCAGCCTTTCATCAACTTTCATCAAAATGGAAGAATTTTCGCGCCAGAAAATCAGTCCTTCTTAGGGGGGTTGACCCCCCTGAAATCCTAGAGGAAATTCACACCGGTATTATATATATATACAGTATATACACATGCGCGTGTGCGTGCATAATAATATACAATTATATTTATCTTGAGACTTGAGAGATGTCCAAATCCCAAAAAAAAATATGTCCTTCGATTCCTTTGTTGCTTTATTGCCTTCATGTCCCTCTCCAACAATAGCATCGCCCAAGACCCCACCTGTTCAACCGGATCGTGGTAGTCCCAGGGCTGGGAATTTGGGTGCAAATCCCAGTCCTTCGAGGGCGGGGATGGGATGCTCAGTGATACATCCTATGTTTTTCCTTTTCGTTCACTAGCAAATGTCATTTTGCAAAATTCGATGGTCAAAGTTTCTACGTGTTTCTACACCCTCAGTCCGGACCGATCAAACCCTGGTCGTTCATTGATACTGGAGTGGTCTAACTTGTTGAACAGAATTTTCACTGTTTCGGCGCCCGCATTTTTGGTCAACTGAGCACCCAAATCTCCTGGTTCTCTTTGCTTTGACCTTCGGGAGGCAACGGAAGTCCCTTGCAGTGCAACCGCCCAGAGGCCTCAGCTGGAATCGCAAGACAAATCCACTGAAACGCACCAAGAACTGTTGCCTGCTGTCCAAACATCATCAAACAGCTCAGAACCGTTGTTAATATAGTCGTATGGCCCGAACTTAGGTATCCCAGCAATTGGATGTTTTAATATGTTTTACTCCCATTATCACCGGGTGTTGCTGGTTGAATAGACGAAGTCCTCATATGTTTGGTTCAAATTCGCGCCAAGTCCTGAGCAGAAGTCCTTCGCATTATTTGCTGTCGAGCCACAGTGGCCAACATGGAGTCAGAGCAGCGTCATTCGCCGCTTGGGGGCCTTCACACGCGTCAAATGATGAGGGGCTGAATTTTCTTCCAGCCGCCCATCTTCAGAACGTGGTTTCATTCATCCGATTTATTAGCCCCAAAATGTTTGCCAACGTTGTATTTCATTTGAACCCGAGTTTTCCTGTATTTGCACAACAACAACAACAACAACTACATATTTTTGGTTTCACTCTTGGTGATTTGTCTTGGCACACTGAGGTAACGGTCTTGGCAGAATGGTGCAAACGTGCCACCATTTTTGTTAAAACGAAATTCAACAAAAACGAACAAAAGTGCAAACTCACTGTCACTTCTGTCTCTTGGTTCAGAAATCCCTCCCTCTTTCTCGGTGTGTCTCCGTTTCCATCGCTCAGCAAATTACTGTATCTGCTTCAAGGGCCGTACCATGGCCACGGCCAAACTCAGAAATTGAATGCACGCATGACACAGATTTCGGAGTTTGATGCCAATTTCAACCATTACCTCCCGAACAAGTCGGGTATCGATCAAAACCTCCAGAAATTTTAACGGAGTTTGACCCAGCCCCTCTTCTCACTTTGAATCTATACGCCGCACCTCAACGGGACGCAGCATGGCGGCCATACGGTGGAACATCCGCGTGAAATTTTAATGTGGATGTTGCACATGTAGCTATGTGATGCGTCAAATGTGTGGTATATACCACACAAATCTGATATCACATGTGCTCAACATCTGTGCGCTTTAGTTCTGCAAACACCATGGTATGGTGAACCACATGCCCAAAAAAAAATACACTAATAGAAACTGTTTGACATAATGGCACCCCTGAGCGAATCAATGCCGAACGCAAAGAACACACATGTCAACAAATCGCTGGACGTCAACGTGGCCGAACCATGTTTTGTTGTCAAGCACAAGGCTAATTTCTCTGCATCTGAGGCGTCCTCATTTTCGGGTAAAACAATTCTCAAAAATCTCAAAATTTATGTGTTCATACATCTTTTCCGAATCGTGACATCTCAACCGGTCTGAACTATGCATCTGCATTTTTTTTTCAAACGGTTTGACGTTTTGCATGCTGTGTTTTCCATGTTTTGCAACTCTCCGCTCCACAGTTCCCCCACATTTTTCCAGTTGTAGGCCATCGTCTGGTTTCCTCCACTTTCGGATGTGCCAGCCGGCACACACAACACTTGTCAAATGGACGCAGCGGAGGTCGGCACAAAAGCTTTCACAACAAGAATCAGCGAGACATGGATCAAACAAAACCTACTTCCTCCCCAGATGGAAAGCGAAGTGATCTTAACATTTTTGAACATTTCTCGGCAAACACGAGCCCAAGTCGGTCTGTTCCGTGTGTTTGGCAGTGAGCCCATCTGATTTCTCCCACTAGTTTGAGCAGCACGCAGAAATTCACACCAGTGATATGTGCGTCGACCCCGCCTTCCAATAAAAACACAAAAGGATCACATTCACATGTCGTTGTTTGTTTTGTCGTGCGTTTTTTTTCGCCACATTGTTCCGCAGCACACTTTTCAACCCCGCCGACCCCTGCCAACCGCAGGGAGGGTGCGTCAGAGAAAAAGTGTCGTGTTGGAGCGAACTACAAGCGTCGTTCTGGAGCGAACTACTTGGGCTCTACAAGCGACATAAATTTTGCTGTGGCGCAACGCAGTTTTCAAGGCTTCGCCCGGGGCTCTACCAGCTACGTTTCTAGGAAGTTAAGAACGGGGCTCCACAAGCTGCTTTTCTAGGGGGTTCAGAAGGTGACGTCAGGCAATGCCGCCGTGGAGCTGGAAGCCCGCTGCAACGGTCAGGTCCATGGGGTTTTGCTGTGGCGGAGCGCGGCTTTCGAGGCGTCGCCCGGGGCTCTACAAGCTACGTTTCTAGGAAGTTACCTGAAGAATTTGTAACCTTTTTAGGCAAAATATTCTAATCCGACTTGGGGCCTAACACGCCGACTCTGCAAATGGCGGATGCTTCAACAAACGTTCGCGGTTTTCAGGACATCCCACATTTTCAGATTGAAGAAATTCAACGCGTGTTGAAGCAGATGTCTTCTAGGAAAACTGGGGCCGTGGATGGCGTAGCAGGTAAAATATTCAAATATGGAAATGTTGTTTTACATTCATGCCTATGGAATATTTACCACATTTTACAACAGTATGTATGTTGGATACTTCGAATTTTCCGGAATCGTGGTAACACACCGTTTTCAAGATGATACCAAACTGGAGGCACCACTGCTCTTAAAAATTGGGGGTGAATCGCAATCCTGACGATCACATACATTTTGTTTGCACAACTATTGCTGGAACGAATGAACACCTTTCTGGATGGGCAACAACGCAAAGATCAAACGGGTTTCAAGTCACGTGTTGTTATTGAAATTTTTGAATACGTTTTTACAATATTTATATAATTGTGTTTGTGGCAAAAGTCTGGAATGGAATGCGCCGGTATGGTTTGCAAACCTGGAGCTAACTACAGCATTAGCATTCGACCGGGTTGAGTAATTCCGTGCGCTGTTGGATCGGGGTGTGCCAACCTCTTATTGTTCATTACCTTGGACCTTGCATCAGCACCAGCAAGGAACACTTCGTCACGGGCCTTCATTTTCAATCCAACGTGGGGTGAAACAAGGCGATGTCATCAGCCCTGTTCTTTCTAACGCCGCTTTGCAAACAGCAGTGCGCAATTGAAAACTGCATTTGAGTCATCATGGTGTTGATATTGGAGCTGGCGAAAAGTTTACTAACATTCGGCAATTACGCTGATGATTTGCTGGCGTACGCTCAAACTGTGGAGGACTTACACTACATTGAAAGTAGATGGCTCCATTATGCTCAATTCCAAAAAAAATGGAAACCACGAACCCGAATGTATTCACGTTCTTGGATAAGAGCGCAAACCAGAACTTGCACAAACACGTTCCAGTACTACCGTACACTACAAAACTTGCAGAAACACGTTCCAGTACTACTATGCGCTACAAAGTTTGCAGAAAGTACTTCCCAGTGCTAGTGTGTACTACAACGCTTGCACAAAGTACTTCCCAGTATTACTGTGTACTACAACGTTTGCACAAACATGTTCCAATACTACCGTACACTACAAAATTTGCACAAACAAATTCCAGTACCGTATGCTACAAAACTTGCACGAACACGTTCCAGTACCACCGTTCACAACAAAACTTGCACAAACACGTTCCAGTACTACCGTACACTACAAAATTTGCAGAAACATGTTGCAGTACTACCGTATACCACAAAACTTGCACAAACACGTTCCCATACTCCCGTATACTAGAAAACTTGCACAAACACGTTCCCATACTCGCGTATACTACAAAACTTGCACGACAACGTTCCAGTGCCACCGTATACTACAAAACTTGCACCAACACGTTCCAGTAGTAGCGTATACCTGCAGAAACACGTTGCAGTACTCCAGTATACTACAAAATTTGCCCAAACACGTTCCCATACTCCCGTATACTACAAAACTTGCACAAACACGTTCCAGTACTACCGTTCACTACAAAACTTGCAGAAACACGTTCCAGTACTACAAAAGCTGCACAAGCACGTTCCAGTACTACCGCACGTTACAAAACTTGCAGAAACACGTTCCAGTACTACCGCATACCACAAACCTTGCACAACACGAGGTTTTGCAGTTTCCCCTATGGACACCGAATTAACGACGCGGAAAACGACGCGAAAACGACGCGCCAACCAACTGGAGGCGAACAAGGGTCCAGCCCCCAGACCCCCAGACTATAACATTCGGGAAAAATACCCATAAGATGGCACTGCGCACTGAGGAAGAAAACGGCGCTATTTTGGCAGGAGCATAAAACGGAATTGCGCCATCTATGTGGCTTACCATGTTGGTATTGTATTCTAAATATGTATTATGTAAGTATATCTCTCTCTCTCTTTCTCTCTCTCGCTGACCAATTGAAACTATGTTTTGGCCTTACTTGATTTTCAATAATGATTCAAAATGAAATTGAGTATATAATAAATATGCTAACGGTTTACATGCCATCAACCCCCCATTTTTCATCTCAGGTGGTGGTGCCAATGGGACACACAAGGGGGGGAGACAACAGGAGGACCTCCGAGCGCCAAAGCTCGAGCTGGGGAAGGCTACAAGGTGATGGACAAGGGATGCCATGGACGAGGCAAGCGCCAGCGACACTGATCAAGGCAGCGGTGTCGGGGGAACGGGGGGGCACAACAGACAGACATAACGGAAGAACTCAGAAGGTCCACTTCGAAGTGGGGTGAACTCAGAAGGTGCACCTCGGGAGGTGGGGTGAGTTCCGGGGAACCAATGGGAAGGCCACAACGGGGAGACACAGCGGGAGGGAAACAACGGCAAAAGGAGAATGTCACGTCGATGGTGGGTAAATGGACACAGTGCTTGTATTTCGTGTGCATTTAATAAATGAAATTTGAAAATAACCAATTATGTCTCAAAAAAAATGTCCGGGAAATCCACAATGGACGACGACTCATCATCCATACTCCAACCCTGACTTGCCCCATATATGTCAAAGATAACCACGATACACACGGCCAATGCGAACTTTGTTGCATGTTCGATCCCACACAACCCAAGTCCGGCTTGATAAATCATAGAATATCATAGATCGCCATCTTTCACATTTGATTCTTGCTTGCCAGTCAACGCCATTGTTTGACCGGCAGTTTGATGCCCATTTGCAGTGATCCAGAGAGGTTGCGATTGATTCAACCTTTGTTTCTGTACCACCTGCTTCCGGGGAAAAAATATATACTCCAGATTTAAAGAACATGGCTCTGAATCTTGAGTTGCGCCATCGAGCCCAAACACAAAATACAGGGGATAGATGGCGCCACTCCATTTTCAAAAAAATAGTTTGCACCAGGTATGTCCCTAAAAATGCCTTATGTTTCCTCTATTTTTTGCAATATTTTGAGCTGGTTTGCACCCATTTTTGTTCCTCAACATCAACTTGCCCTTGGTTTCCTCAGTGGGTACCCTTCCCGTTTTTTTTTCCCCCTTGGGCCTGCGCAAGATATTCCAATAACGCTCCCGTATGCGCGCACGGCGCGAACTCAAGAAAAACAAGGCTTAAAGTTCATCCAGTGGCTGAGCAAGGGGACATAAATGGCGCAAACCCCCTTCAACAGGCCAAGGAAGGTTGGCATTGGCAAACACATTTAAGAACAATACTTTTGTCTTGTCCTCATCATCAAGCCCTTGCCTGGTTTGCGCCATCTATATGCGTCCCAAACATGGAATTTCAGCAGGCTGAGGGGGTTGGCGTTGGCAAACGGGTTTCAAAACAATTTTTTGTCCTCATCAAGCCCTTGCCTGACTTGCGCCCGATTTTTGGGGCATTTTTCCTCCCCAGGATGAAAAGAGATGCGCCATCTATGTGGCATATTTTGGCAGGTCGGTTGAGGGATCTCGGGAGGTATGAGGGATTTGCGCCATCTATGTAGGCATTCCCAGCCTGATTTTGGCGAATGACTGGGACTTGCGCCATCTATGTCCTCCAAAGCAAGTTTGATGTTGAAAAAAAACATTGGGTGCAGACCAGCTCAAAAGATGTGCAAAAAATAGATATATTTTTATTTTTTTTTAGGGACATACATGGCGCGAACTACCTGTTTGAAAATGGAGTGGCGCCATCTATCCCCTGCATTTTGCCTTAGGCATAGATGGCGCAACTCAATATTCAGAGCCACGTATTCTCAATGTAGAGTAGTCCAAATGATTGAACTGTTGATGGAACTGGGAAACATGGGCTTACAATTAAACCCGTCAAAAACAAAAAGAAAATTAACAACGACTGTTTTTGCCCCCCTGTTGCATGTGGAAATTGGAAATGATTTGGTGGAAGTTCTTCATGACGCTTCCACACATAAATATTTGGGCCGAATTCTGACCGGGAATTTGTTCACGAGAGTTGCTGGTAGGTTGAATCTGAATTTGCCCATCGTTTACGGGTGGTTTAGGTAAAATTTCATAAACACAAGGAAACCTTGATCAACAAATTTGTTTCTTTGAAGTTGCGGCTGAAATATGTTAATGCGATGATTTTTCCCACTATCCTTTTTCGGATTGTCGTCTTTGCATTTGACGAAATTTAATTTCCAAAAACTGAACGTTGTGCAGCGCAGGATGCTTCGGTCAATTGTGGGATGGGTTGTTGTGAACGAGGATGATTGGAGAGACACAATGAAATGCATGAATGACAGATTACAGTCGGCTATGTCATTACACCAAATAAGTCCTTGGAGCGTTTCGCTTTTCAGACGACAGTTCCGGTATTCGTGGCAACTGGCAAACAACCCACAAGAATGGCCTGCTTATTCAACAATATGGAATCCATGCAACAACTGGTCCAACAAATTTTCCTTCTCACCATTTCGAAGACGTGGACGCCCACACCAAAGATGGGACGACAACTTGCACAAATTTGCTCAATCCGAATTTCAACACTCATCATGGTTTGAGTTTGCTCGAGCTCACGCATGTTGGATCACGTTTCAAGAGCGGTATGTTGACTTTTGTCTGCATTTGGTTGATGTTAAATTTGTTTGCATTTCCCGTGTCCTGAAAGGACCGTTGTAATATTCGTGACTCGGACGGGCGAAAGCGAAACGCGGAATGTCTGAGAAAGGTTGGTCTTTGCCTGAACGCTTCGAAAACGAAAGTGGTCTCCACAGAAATTCAACCACCACAATTTTTGATTACAGCTGGAGGTGAGCATGTGCAAATTTTGGATTCCTCGTCATGTCATAAATGGTTGGGATGCATGTTACCCCCTGGAGGTTCTAAAACCTCAACTGTAGACATTGATTTTCATGTGCAATCGGCAACACGGTCATTTTATGCAAACACGGATATTTTATGTAATCACCATTTGTCAATTTGCAAATGCCTGCGCTATTTTCACGCTGTTGTGTCACCAGTAGCTTACTTTGCAGCAGGCCACAGAGCAATCCACCAGATCGAGCTGACTAGATTGGATATAAAAATTTCGGAAACTGTTACGTTCTGTTGGGCCGCCGGCAGATATCGATTGGAGGTTGCCGAGCCAAAGTTCATGTGAATCAATCCGGCATCCTGCATAGTCTGGAGGCGCGGGACACCGTTGGAACCGGCGCCCTAAATGGGTTGTCTTTCGCAAAGTCCAAATCAAGTTACTTGTTGCTAGCACGGACGCAGAAACTCACCCGACAGTTAGGTACACGAGCATTTTGTTATAGCGAACAGCGTGATAAAATGCTAGGTATCAACGCGCCGATTTGCCTGATGACGTTAGCCTGGGGGCTAAGGGATAGGGGATACATGTTATTTAGGAAGGCAGGGGGGAAGCAAGCAAAAAACAGCGGTTGAGGATTTGAGGGATACGAAGTGGAGAGTAAGTTTGATGATGTTGATCATGCTACTCGTTGCGACGATAGGCGACGTCCCCAAAAGGATGGTTCACACTGCAACGGGTTCATGGGTCATTAAATGTCCCCATTGAACATCACCCAACCATTAGGTATATGGTCTATAATGGCTACTATAAGGTGATGTCCAATATACCCAAAATGGGACAGTTACCAACCCCCGGGGTTTGCGAAAAAAAAAAGGTTCGCGGGGAACATGTCAAGGGGACAAGGCCAACTGCAAAGCATGATGCGAGTGGTGATTCAAACCCCCGCCAACAGTTTACTAACAAGAAGGACCTCGGCTAGCAAAAAATAGTTTTTATACTTTGTCTCTCACTCGAGGACCATGGTAGAGTATTTCCATGTATTTCCGAACAACCCAAGTGGACGATGCAGCGCTTCAAAAATTCGTCACCGGAACAGGGGTTCAGTGAGGGTTCAGCAAAGATCCATCCTGAATCCTGAGTTTAATTTTGATTGTGTTCCATGGAGCATGCGTTTTGACTCTTGTCGTAGGTTTCGGCTGACAATAATATTTACCCGCCAGGTCAGTGAAACAGTTTTGGCTGGAAACGCTCAGGCAAGAACTAGCCACCATTGGCCTGCGTTTGAATGGTGGGGGCACGCTTGTTCTGACGACTGAGCCAGAATTCCGTTGCAGTTGCTAGTTTCAAAAAAAGGGCAAAATTTTACCTAGAATATATTATGATACATCCGTATCAATCGCCACATCCATGGACACTAAAGAACCAAAAAAAAACGATTCCGAAACCGAAATTTGGAAACTCCAGTGGGCGAATGCATTTACAAGCATTGTTGCTCTAAAGCATGAATGGCGAAACAAATTTAAAACAAGGGGTTGAACTTTTTTATTTTATTGGGTGGACCCATTTTGTAAAAAGGATTCAATTTTTTTAAGGATTTTTTTTTCCTTATCATTTTTTTTTTCTGTCCTGTTCTGTCCACCTTCCATACTATTTGCAGCATTTTGGAGCTGGAAGGTGCCATTTCAACGATATTCGCAACATATTTTAATTTGAACATCGAATTTTCCATTGTATTTCCCACATTGTAGTATTACTTACAGCATCTTGGAGCCGGAAGTTGCCAATGGTATTTGCCGCATTTTTCGAACTGGAACCTTTTTTTTCCATGGAGTTTGCACCATTTTGATGCTCGAATTTTTCATGGATTCGTTTTGGAATTAAGGTTTGTTTGGGATCTATTTCAAGTTTGTTTTTGGATTCGCTTGGGGTTGGTTTTAAATGTTCTCAGTGGATCTCAGTGGTACTCCAAAGTTCCTTTAACGTCGATTCTGGGGTTTATCTGCTGAACCACTTTCAAACATGTGCAAGTGACAATCAAACAGGCGATGCAACTGTTTTGAACTGGGGAAGCTCACGCAGCCGTCTTGGCTGTGGGTCGGCTGTCTGTTGGTGGTGTCCGGGGTGGTAGGTGGGTCAGAGCCCAGAACGAAACGTGGTGGAACCCTCCCTCCACCGTTTGAGACGAAAGTTGTCGAGTCAGGCGATTCTCCTTCAGCTAATAAAGCATGGTGACACGTCACAATTGCTTATCTGCTGAACCACTTTCAAACATGTGCAAGTGACAATCAAACAGGCGATGCAACTGTTTTGAACTGGGGAAGCTCACGCAGCCGTCTCCCCCACATTGAAGATTTGCGTGATGATTCCAGTAAGCAATTCCAAAGCCACCGAAGACATGTCAGTTGCATTCGCTAGCACAGGGTTGCTGATTGCACCTCTGGAGGGAGGATCCGCCACGTTGCTCTTAGAAGGTACTCTGGCAATCCAAATCAAAGTGTGAAGTTCGCTTTCCAAACAAGCAAATTTTTCTGCCATGGCATCGACACACAGATTGTCGGAAAGCCCTTTCAGCAATGCAAACTTTGTCCCTTCATCGTCAACGAAAAGCACCACTCTCTTGTTTCCAAAAAAGGTTTTCCACAGTAACGCAGCTAGTAAGGCAGCCAGGGCTTCAACTTCAAAGATAATTTGTTTCTTGACTCCTTCACCAAGCAATGTTCTGATTTCTGCACCAACTGGCAAGGAGTAAAAGAAAACTTTTCCACAAGCAAAGGGCACGCCACCTAAACCACATGGCCATTCCGCATGTCCAGGCTCATAACATGCATCTGTAAAAACCAACACATTTTCAGAGCCCAGCGCTGACACTTTTCTGGGAATGTTCTTCTCAAGCAAGTTGCAAAAGATACGCAAGAAGAATTTGTCCTTGCTGGTCAATGCAAATCGCCGGCCCTCCGCAAAGTCAGAAAGAACGCGTAGGCACCTTATTCCAGTGCGTCCAAAAAGTTGGGACTCTGCGAACTGCATTGTGCCACGCAACCTCTGTGCTTGTTTGTTTGTCAAGCAGCCAGCCAAAATAACTTTCTCAATATCTTCACACAACTCAATTCGCCTCGACTCTGTGTTGCAAACTAAGGCTTTGCCTGAAGATGCAGGTCCGAGATCAAAAATAACTCCAAGCGCGGAGCAGTTCAGATCGAAAGGTTTGGCCTTCTCTCCTTCCTCCGCAAAAATCCAGCCAAGCAGCTTGAACAGTGCAGTAACCGCCTGCTCAGTGCTGCCAACCAATCTTGGCTTGCTAAGCGAAATAAAATCATCGTAAAATGAAGACCACATGATGCGGCATCCATTCACACCAAGCCACCACAATGCTCTTGCAAGTGGACGCTACGCACCGCCCCAAAAGGCAAAACCATGCTCCTAAACAGATTCACTTTCTTGCTGTGGGGGTTGCAAACTCTGAGAAAAGCAAATTGTTGTCCCCTTTCACTCAAACCAACTTGTCTGTACGCACTGGCTAAATCGAACGTTCGCACGGCCAGTGCGCTGTCCATACCTGCAGACTCATTCCCCAAACCAAACAGTTAACATGGCACATGCAACATCAACCGTATAGCATAGGAGATTCTGACACTGTCACACAAGCGTTGACGCCTGAATCCGAGTAATCATCAATGAGTCTTATTTTGTCAAGCCGTTGTCTGAGACCAAATCTCCTTGACAAAGGACGATCTGCAGGAACCAGGAATTCATCTAACGGGCCCATCAACCAACCCTTCTCGACTTCTTCCAGAGTCTTATCCCAAACAACTGCATCAATGTCCTCATCACCCGAGCTCCTCACTTCGTTGACTGCGACTTTCCTGACCCTCGATGCATTTGCGCACAACTCACTTTCTGAAATCAGCGCCGGTTCGAACTTTCCAGGAAGCATGTTTGTCACCGGCACAATCACCCGTTAAATCGGAACCCAAACGCAACTCCCACAACACCAAGGTCTGGAAAACCAGTTGACTTCAGCATCTCCTCAAACAAAAGTATGCGCTTGCCATGCACCGCTTTCGCAACGTCAGAATTCATTTGTTTCTTGAGTGCCTTCTCCTCATTGTCCAATTGCACTGCTCTATAGGTCCATTCATGAAAAAAACTTTGCCCTAACCCTTGCGACTTCAGCTTCTTCCTCTTTGACAGTAAAACGTATCACATCCAAGAGTTGCTGTGGCACTGCAGAGTCAAGGGATAGGGGATGTCTTGCCTTCACGGCTTGTTCCACAAATTCTGTTTCACTCCAAAAAGGACCAAACAGTTTGACAGACACGTCGCATGGAAAGAAAATTTCTTTGCAAACGTCTACCCGCACATCCAAGTTCCAAAGCTTGCATTGGTCATTCACATCCGAAAGCAACGACTGCAAACTCTCACTCCCCATCTGAACATTTTGCAGGAGTTTGGCATGTTGTAAAAACTCATGTTGTACAGGCCATACGCATTGGTCCTGCAAAAACAAAGCAACGCATTTGGTTTTAAACTCGGACACAATGGCAGCAACCTTGTTGGTGGCTGGTTGATTCTGCGCAATGGTCCTGGCCGCGAGGTTGAGAGGAACTGACTCAGGAATTGCAATGTTTCTGTGTTGTAAGGCAAGCACAATTGTAGCTGCGATCTTGTTGCACAAAGCAGTGGGATAATGCACTTCCAGAGATGTTGCATAAACACGCTTGCCATTACGAAATTCATAACCCCAAGGTTGATGCCAGTGTTTGCCGTCACAAACGGCATTGATCATTTCAACTTCAGAAAAATGTGCAACCAGTTTTGTCCATTTGGGTCGGGAAGTATGCACATGCTTGATGACACTGCGCACAATCGCGGTGTTGATGTTTCCTGTCCATCCAAGGTGTAGTTTCCCAGAAAAGAGAGTCCCTGGGGTTCTCGCACATGCACAGCTTTCCCAAATCACAACATAGGTCATACACAGTGGCAGAAAAATCATACAGAATATTGCTCTGGGTGGCAGGTAGGAGAGATGTCACAACCAATAGCGGCACGATGCAGAAGCGCGCCCAGTGGTTGGCAGAGTTATCGCCATGGCCGCAAGCCACGCATGGTGGAAGGTTTCTGTCTTCAGTAGGCCACGAATCGGGCACGTTAAAAGTTCCACAGATGTGGTCAGCCAGTCCATGCCATGGCGATGAGTGGGGTATGCCCCACCTGTTCGTGCTATGCAAGGTGGTGGCATTGATGCAATTGTCATGACAGCATTTTTCACACGCCGGCGCAAAGTTTAATCCGAGGGGGTACAGCCTGGTGTTGACTCCGCACAAAGCACATGCCCGTTCAAACTGCCACGGCACTCGACCAAGTTGCCCGCTCAGGTAACACTGGATGTATTGTAGCCAGCCATGTCCTTCATCAGTTCCGGCGCCTCCTTCTCGAACACGGGGGCATGCAACATTCCGCGTCTGCGGTCGCCCTGAGTATCACAGAATGGCTTACTCGCCTCTACGATAACTGCGTTCAAGCTATCCCAAATCAGTATCTGCACGAACGTATCCCACCAATCAGCCGGCGGCATGTTGACTTAGCTTTTGCTGACTGCCCGTGTCAAATGCAAGTCACCAACAACGACGCTGTCACCCTCCAATCTGTCATGCTCCCCGACCTCATCTGCACTGGCACAGCTGCCATCGCGCCCCAACAAATCATTGCCACGCTTCCATTGGGACACCCCTATCTACGCCTCATCTCGCCTCCCAGGGCTCACACTGTAGGTCTTCATCCCAACGCTCAGCTCGTTCCACGTCTGCTTGAGGGAGCCTGCCAATCGTAGTCGAAGACACTCATCGTCATCTTCATTGACAGCCCAGCGAAGGACTGCGCAGGCACTACTGGGACAAGTAAAACAAAGTGCACAGAAATGTCTTTGTTAATACTAACTTTCGTAATAAGTAACAGACACAATCCAACTCCTGCGTCACAATGATCAAAGGCTTCTTCATAAGTAATGATCTTACTGGCATCTTGTCAGCGTCAATGTCACTAGGGCAGTTTGCAACAAATAAGTGCTCTTTACCAAGATTAGAAACAAGTTCAATGGCACGTTGTTCAACAGTCATGAGGCAAGCTATTGCCCAGGGTCTCCCTGGTGATAGCTGCAAGTTTCAGGAAATAAAAACAGGGTCTTTTTTTTCCGTCCAACGCCTTCATGGCTTCCGCCAGGTCGTTCAACATGTTTCAGAGCATGTTGCAATTGGGATTAATTGATTAATTAAGTCACGCAAAGGCCGTTGCTGTAGTGGCCGCAA